>JAABUL010000068.1_pt1 | contig 185749 bp, 189 predicted proteins | sample 5559151 | NCBI WGS metagenome assembly JAABUL01 (sample SAMN10711876, study PRJNA513368) | rock metagenome | isolation source: Antarctica rocks | place: Antarctica: Victoria Land, Pudding Butte sud | reverse complement strand
CGCTTGAAGCCGCCGCCCGGCGGAGCTACGCGATCACGGAGGTCGTTTCGCCCGGCGCCCCCGACCCCGGCCTGCCGCCAACGGCCCTCCGATCTACCCACACCGAATAGCGAGGAGCCTCTACTTGCTCAGCACCTCCACGGGGTCCGGGACGCGGCGCCGACCCGCGGCGAAGCGAAGCTGCCTCCACTCCGCCAGGTCTTCCATCGCCTCGTCCACCTGGTGCACATCCCCGAGAGCATCTCGCATGGTGCCGCGGACCCGTACCGCGGAGTAATGCATCGTGAGCGTGTCGATGGCGACCATGCCGCCCCGCTCCGGTGACTGGGGCAGGAACTCGTGCTGCTCGCCTGGGGCCATGACCTTCGCTCGGAACCGCCTCTTGTCGGGAGTGAGGGTCGCTGGGCTCGTGGGCTCGAGCACGATCATCACGTCTACGTCCAGCGCTGGCCCAGGTCCCACGTTGCGGAGCAGGATGTCGGCGTGCTGAGGACCGAGGACATTGAGCTCTGCGGCCAGCTTTGGTAGCACCGTGAGCTTCCGACTGGCCCGCATCTCACTCACCATCCGATGATTTTGGACGGCGTAGTAGGTCGTGACCGCTACGAGCGCTGCCGTGAGGACGAGCGAACTCCAGTCGGCTAGGCCTGCGCCCAGGGGAAGCCACATGCCCTACATCTGACCGTGCCGGTCGGACATACCCGCGGAGGGCAGTCGGGGGCCAAGGCATCAGACTGGAGCGGCTGCTGGATAACGGGCGGGCGTGTCGCCCCCGGATTCGGTGGCCTTGACGGCCTCGACGAGCGGCGTACGCTTAAGACATGAAGGAGCCTCGCGAAATCGAGCTGGTCTTCGCACCAGAAGAAGAGGGCGGCTACCACGTGTATGCGCCCGACCTGCCGGGCCTGCATTCGCAAGGGGAGACGCTCGACGAGGCCATCGCCAACGGGCAGGAAGCCCTGGAGCTCTACGTCGAGGGTCTTCGCGAGGAAGGTCGCCGCTTCGAGACGGGCGTCATCAGGCGTAAGTTCCCGCTGCCTGCGTGAGCAGCCGGCTGCCGGTCGTCTCGGGTGAGCAGCTCGTGCGGGCGCTTGAGCGAGACGGCTGGCAGCAGGTCCGCCAGCGCGGCAGCCACGTTCGCCTGAAGCACCCGGACCGCATGAACGCGCTCACCGTCCCGCTCCACCGAGAGATCAGGCGTGGGACGCTGGGAGGCATCCTCACCGATGCCGGGCTCACCGCGGAGGATCTGCGCCGGCTGCTCTAGGAATTTCACGACCGTCGGTCCTCTCGCTGTCGCTTCTCTCGCTGCTCGAGCAACCGCCCAAGCCGCTCGGCCAGAAAGCGGTCGCGAACCCAGGCAAGGGGACTGGAGTCCGCCTCGAATACGACTGCGTCAGGGACCCCTAATGCCGCGTATTCGAACCCCGGGCGAGAAAAACGCTGCTCGGGCCGGTGCGCGTTGCCCTCCGGTCGGAGCTCCTCAGGAGCAGGGCTCGGGTCGGAGGTGTTTCGAGATCGGTTCATGACGTCCTCGAAGGCCGGGGTGTAGTCGACTCCGGCTACCTCGTCGCCGTCCTTGATGTAGATCTTCTCGAAGAATGCCTGGTTGAAGTCTCGGCGCTCCTGGTCTCCGGCTTGGAGGTAGGCGAGGCCGCAGTCGGTGCCGAGTTCGACTGCGAGGGCGATGACGCGCTCGGCGTCGGTTTCCTTGGTGCTGGCCGAAGCGACCGCGGATTGGGCTTGCGCGAATTCGGCGGTGAGGCGGTCTTGTTCGCGCTTGAGCAGGTCGAGCGTGACCGCTCCGGCGTAGTAGGCCTGGAGGAGGGCAAGGCGCTGGTTCTCGAGGGCGGTCAGCCGGCGAGCGGCCTGCTCCGCCTCTCGCCTCAGGCCGGCCTGTTGGGCGTGATGCTCGTCGGTGAGCCGCGCTCGTACCCGCGGGGCCTGCTCGGCGGGGAGCTCGATGCGCATGTAGTAGCGGAGGACCGCTTCCTCGATCGCCGTCACCGGAACGTGTCGTTGCTTGCATCCGTTGCGGCGTTGGCGTCCGGTGCAGAAGAAGTAGGGGTAGTGGCCCCCGGACTTGCCGCGGGCGAGCGAGTACACGAGGCGCGAGCCACAGCGCCCGCAGAAGATCGAGCCCTTGAGGAAGTGGTGGTGCTTGCGATCACGCTCTCCGGCGAGGGCGTGCGCTTTGAGGATCTGCCCCACGCGGGTGAACAGCTCCTCGGGAACGAGTGGCTCATGGAGTCCGCGTCGCTCGACGCCCTGGAAGGTGGAACTCCATCCGACCCGCACGTCGTGGCCGAGGAGATCGGCGATGGGGGCGCCGTCGAGCTCAAGCGTCGTCTCACCGAGGCGCTGAACGAGCACTTCGCGCCGATCCGTCGCAGCCGCCTGGAGCTCGCCGCGGATCCCGCACAGGTATGCCGGACCCTGCGTGAGGGCTGCGAGCGCGCCGAAGCCATCGCCGAGCGCACGCTTGACGAGTTGCGCGAGGCGATGGGGATGAAGTACTTCTAGGTCGGCCCCGGCTCGGAGACCGGCGAGCTGTCGCGGCAATTCTGCTCCGTGGCGGCGAAACTTCGAAGGCCAGCTCCCGGCGGCCGCTCTGACAGCTACCGTTCCGTCTGTCCACCCGGGGAGTCCTGCCACAGGGCTGAGAGGGCGCACCCTGCGCCGACCCGCTGAACCTGATCCGGGTCATTCCGGCGAAGGGAGAGATATGTCGCACCGCACCTCGTTTCCGTCCGACGCCGGTTGTCGGACGCAGATGCATCTGGCCCGCCAGGGGGTCGTGTCGGCGGAGATGCAGCGCGTCGCCGAGCGCGAGCATCTGCCCGGCGAGCTGATCCGCGATGAGGTGGCGCGCGGCCGGATGATCATCCCGGCCAACGTCAACCACGCCGCGCTCGACCCCATGGCGATCGGCCTGCAGGCCCGCGTGAAGATCAACTCCAACATCGGGAACTCCCCGACCAGCTCGTCTCTGGACGAGGAGGTCGAGAAGCTGAGCCTGTCTGAGCGCTGGGGTGCGGACACGGTCATGGACCTCTCCACGGGCAAGCGGATCGACGAGACCCGTCAGGCGATTCTCGACGTGGCCACGGTGCCCATCGGCACGGTGCCGATCTACCAGGCCCTCGAGCGGGTCAAGGCGGTGGAGGACCTGACCGCTGAGCTGCTGCTCGACAACATCGAGCATCAGGCCAGGCAGGGCGTGGACTACATGACGATCCACGCCGGGGTCCGGCTCGAGCACCTTCCCCTCTGCCAGCACCGGACCACGGGGATCGTCTCCCGGGGCGGCGGGTTGCTCGCCCGCTGGATGGTCCATCACCGGCAGGAGAACCCGCTCTATGAGCGGTTCGACGATGTCGTCGAGATCTGCCGGCGCTATGACGTCTCGATCTCGCTCGGTGACGGCCTGCGCCCCGGTTCGATCGCGGACGCATCGGATGCCGCCCAGTTCGCCGAGTTGCGGACGCTCGGCGAGCTGACGCTGCGGGCCTGGAAGCGCGACGTGCAGGTGATGGTCGAAGGCCCGGGGCACATCCCGCTGGACCAGCTGGAGATGAACGTCCGCAAGCAGCAGGAGCTCTGCCACGAAGCGCCGTTCTACACGCTCGGCCCGCTCGTGACCGACATCGCCCCCGGCTACGACCACATCACGTCAGCCATCGGCGCGGCGGTCGTCGGCTGGCACGGGACCTCGATGCTCTGCTACGTCACACCGAAGGAGCATCTCGGGCTGCCGAACGCCGAGGACGTGAAGCAGGGGCTCATCGCCTACCGGATCGCCGCTCACGCCGCCGACCTCGCCCGCGGCAACAAGCGCGCCGCGGCGTGGGATCGCGAGCTGTCCGAGGCGCGGTTCAGCTTCGATTGGCGGCGGCAGTTCGAGTTGTCGCTCGACCCGGAGGCCGCGCGGACGATGCACGACGAGACCCTGGCCGACGACTACTTCAAGACGGCGGAGTTCTGCTCGATGTGCGGGCCGAAGTACTGCCCCATGCACAACTTCAAGGACATCGACTGGGACGACATCCGCGCCGTCGTCGCCGAGCGAAAGCGTGAGCGGCTGACCGTGTAGCCTCCGCTGCAGCGAAGGCTGGCGGGACGACGTCCGCACCAGGTCACCTCCCTCTGAGCGACCTTCCTCAGACCAGGAGTCGATATGCCCACAGCCCACCTCGTTCTCGCTCTCGCCGGAGGCAGCTTCATCCTGCTCGGCTTCCTGATCGTGTTCTTCTTCGTCGTCGCCTACGGCTTCTACACGATCCGCGGAAGCGCCATCAACAAGCACCCCAACGACGGGCTGGACGGCGCGCCGGGCTCCGAGGGGCCGAGCGAGGCGTCCGGCAAGGGCCGCTCGCCCGGGGACACGAGCCCCGGTCACAGCGCCGGCGACACCTTCTCCACCCACGGCACGCGCTGACGCCGCCGACGAGGGGGTCGGCTGTCAGCGCCCTCTACTGCAGGGTCCTCCCACGCGCTCGTTGGGCGTGGGCTCCTCCAGGGCTTTCCGGGCGGCGTGCAGGGCCTGGTCTCGCCACTCGTGATAGGTGGCCCGGGAGATGTCGTGCTCTGAGCAGACCTCATCGACGGATCGGCCGCCGCCGATGGTGCTGAGGACAACCTCGAGCTTGCGCCGGGCAGCGACGGTCCGGGGCCGGCCGAGTGACCGGGCCGGCGGGGGCTCTTCACGGACGAGGCGACCGCCCCTGAAGCTCGCGGCCGCGATCACCATCGCCGCCGTCACGAGGACGATGTCCTTGAGCACGTACTGACCTTCGAGCGTGGGGGCGCCGTGGGGCCCGGCGAACAGCCGTCCGGTCAGCAGCACGAGCGGAGACAGGATGCCGATGAGCTCGCCGACCAGGAGATAGACCGCGATCCGTAGTCCGCGCCCGCTCATCAGGAGCAGGCCGATCGTGCATTCCAGGGTGGCGATCAGGACGACCGCCACGCCACCGGGCACCAGCCCGAGGAACAGGATGTGTGACGTGGTCTCCGCGAGGTTCTCCGCCGGGCTGACGCCCGGGAAGTACTTCAGGACCCCGAAGGCGAAGAAGGTCGCACCGATGCTGATCCGCAACGCCACGATGCTGTAACGCACCAGCAGAGCGTGCGCCCGATTCTCGAACCCGATGAATGTGTTCCAGAGGGAGCGTATAGGTGTGATGCGGCGGCGGGGCCCGGCTGGTTCACAATCCTGCCGGACTCGCCGGGTCACGCTGCGGCAGCGCGGTCAGGCGCGGTGGGGAACGGAGAAGTCCATCTTCGGGGCGGAGGCGGCCGTGCGGAGCTCTCTGATCCGGAGGGCGACGAAGGCCGCCGCGGCGAGGACCGCGGCGAGCTCGACGAAAGCGGACAACGTGACGGCGCGGCGCAGGGTGGGCTCGGAGTAGTCGAACAGCACGCTCGCCCGGGCGATCGCCAGCGATACGAGAGCGACGACGCTCATGCCCGCGACGCCGAGCGCGAGGAAAATGGCGACCCTGTCGCCGGCGATCGAGAGCGCCAGGGCGAGCAGCGCGGCGCCGACCGCGTTGAGGACGAACAGCGTGTTGATCGTCGGCACCTGATGCAGGATTCCCTCGTACTGCTGCAGATGGATGCCGCCCTCGACCAGGATGAGGGCGATGACCCCGAGGCGGACCCCGTCGCCGGCTCGTGCACCCGGACCCGCCGTCATCTGACGACGATGGTCCCGTGCATGAACGGGTGAAACGAGCAGAGGTACTTGTAGGTGCCAGATTTCTTGAACGTGATGCTCCTGGTCTGGCCCTTGTTGATCGATCCCGTGTCGAAGCCCTTGCCGGTGGCCGTGTGGTTGGACGAGTCCTCGTCCGTCCACGCCACCTTGGTGCCCTGCTTGATCGTGAGGTTCGGGGGCCTGTACTTGAAGTTCACGATGGCGATCTTCACGGCCTTGCCCGCGCCACCGTCGACCGAGGGCTGAGCGGTCGCCGCCCCGCCGCCTCCCGTAGGCCCGGCCGAGTCGCTGGACGGCTTGGTCAGGAGGATGATCAGCGTCGCGCCGACCGCGATGACGACCATCACCGCCAGCAGCGGCAACACCTTGGCCCGGTCGGTCAACAGATTGCCCATCGCCGTCTACTACGCGCCCGGCGCGTGGCCGGGTCACGGCGGAGCCGCGGGCTCAGGTGGCCCGGACGACCTCAGGGAAGAGGCCGCACTCCTCGAGCGTGGGGCAGCAGCACTGCCGGGCGTCTCCAAGCCACACGCGGATGGCCTGTGCGCGCTCGATGAGCGCCTCGACCTCGGGCACCTTGACCTCGGCCAGCGCGGACAACCGTTCCCCGGCCACGCCCATGTCCGAGCCCCTCAGCAGGCTGCCGATCTCCTCCAGGGAGAGGCCGGCGCTCTGGGCGGTCCTGATCACCCCGAGCGTGGGAAGGATGTCCGGGTCATAGACCCGCCGCCCGCCGGCCCGCTCGGCGGGGGACAGCAGGCCGATCGACTCGTAGTAGCGCAACGTCGACGCGGCGATACCGCTACGGCGGGCGACCTCGCCGATCGACCAGCGCTCACCCTCTGACGTGCTCATCCCCGTCCCACCCTTGACTTCGAGTCGGCTTGAAGGAGCACCATATAGCGGACACTCCCGAGGAGGCCCCCGTGCTGCCCGACGACCCATCCATCGCCTGCTCCCTCGACCGCGAGGCCGGTCCCCGGCGCCAGGCCCGCTGGCTGGCGCTCGTCGACCGGGCGCTGATCTCCCACGCCCGCACCCCGGACGGCGCCCGGCACCGCTACCGATCCGACCCCGGCGTCGAGGCGGAGCTCGGCGCCCTCGTCGCGCTGGAGGCGGACTGCTGTCCGTTCCTGGACCTCCGGGTGACCCGCGACGACGGCGCGCTCGTGCTCGACGTCAGCGGGCCGCCGGAGGCGCGGCCGATCGTGGAGCTCTTCGCGACCGGTGGTGAGCCGTGACAGTCGGATGAGCAGAAACCGGGCGAGCGGCCGGTGGCGCGCTCCAGCGCAGATGGGCGGGGGCAGATCCGCGCCGTTCTACGGACGGCATCCCGTGTTCTGCCCTCTCCGGCCCGTCCGCGGCTCACGACACCCTGGTCGGGCGCGAGCCGCCGCGGCCCGATCTCGATCCGGGTCTGGACCTCGAGCCCGTGGCCTCGTGGGGATGCGCGAGCGCGTGGGCCTCGCTGGCGGCCAGCTCGCGCTCGGCGCGGCCGGCGCCCGGGGTACCGAGGTGCGCGTGTCGCTGCCCCTCGCCCGCGCCACTCCGTAGTCCTCCTCAGAACGCGCCAGCGATGGTGAGGACGGCCAGCGCGAGCACCGAGACCGCGACGAGGCCGATCACGGCGGCGGTCGCGAACGAGTCGAGACGGCCGAGGCGGTGGACGCCCATCACGGCGGGGTCGACGGCCAGCGCGCGCAGGAAGGGGAGCACGGCCAGCAGCAGCACCGCGTTGAGCGCCTGGGAGAGGAAGAGGATGGGGACGAGCGGGGCGCCGGGGATGAGCACGAGGACGACCGCGACCCCGACCGCGCCCGCATAGGCGCCGTAGAACAGCGGCGCCTCGGAGGGGCGATCGTTGAGGTCGCAGCGCCGGTCGAACGCCTCGGCGACGGAGTAGGCCGTCGAGAGCGGGACGAGGGCGGCGGCGAGGAGCGCCGCGCCGACGAGCCCGAGGCCGAACAACGTCTTGGCGGCGTTGCCGGCGAGAGGACGCAGGGCGACGACGGCGTCGGAGGCGTCGTGGATGTGCAGCCCGCGGGCGTGCAGCGTCGCCGCGCAGGCGACCACGACGAACAGACCGATGATCCCGGTCAGCGCGGCGCCGGCGACGACGTCCACGCGTTCGTAGCGCAGGTCTGTCGTGGTGAGGCGCTTGTCGACGACGTACGACTGCTGGAAGGCCAGGCCCCACGGGGCCAGGGTCGTCCCGATGGTGGCGACGACGGTGAGGATCCCCGCGCGGGTGAGGGGCAGGTTGGGAACCACCAGGCCACGTCCGGCGGCGGCCCAGTCCGGATGGGCCAGGAGGCCGGAGACGATGTAGGCCACGAAGACGGCGCTCAGGGCCAGCAGCAGGTGCTCCACGCGTCCGAAGCTGCCCCGGAGCACGAGCAGGCTGACCGCCAGCGCGGCGAGGGGCACGCTGACGTAGCGGCTCGTTCCGGCGAGAACCTCCATGCCCGCGGCGATCCCCGCGAACTCGGCGCAGATCGTGCCGACGTTGGCGACCACCAGGGCGGTCAGGGCCACCTGGGTCCGCCGGCGCCCGTAGCGCTCGCTCACCAGGCGCATGAGGCCCTTACCCGTGACCACCCCCGTGCGGGCCGCGACCTCGTGGAAGACGACGAGCGCGACGGTGGAGACGAGGAGGACCCACAGCAGCTCATAGCCGTAGTCGGCGCCGAGGATCGAGTACGTCGTGATCCCGGCGGGGTCGTCGTCGGAGAGCCCGGCCAGGAGCCCCGGTCCGAGGACGGCCAGGAGGCCCACGACCCCGGCCCGCCGGCCGCGTAGCGCCGCCAGGGCGCGATGGGGGACGCGCGGAACGAGGTGGGGCCGGGGCAGGCGTCGGGGCAGGCGCCGGGGGTTGGGCGGCTCGCCCCCTGAACCCGATCGCGCCATGGTCGCGGCGACCGTACACCGGTGGTGCTCCATAGTCCGCCACACTCCTCCCGCGGGAAGGGCGGAGGACGCCGGAGATCCGCGGGGACATGCTCGGGGCATGTCTCCGCTGCGGGTCGTGGTCGTCGGGGCGGGCGACGCCGGGCTCGAGGCGCTCGTCGCCCTGCGCGACCTCGCCGAGGACCAGATCGACGGCACCCTCGTCGCCCCGGAGGAGGCCTTCTCCTGGCGCCCGCTCGGGGTGGAAGAGCCCTTTGGCCTCGGTCGCCCCCGCCGCCCTTCGAGGCCGTGGTCCGACGATCCGGGTGGCGGGCGCCGCCTCGCCGACGAGGAAGATGGCGTCGAGGCCCGCGAGACGGCCCGGCATCGTGAGGTCGAGGACGAGGACGTCGGGCTTGTGACCTCGGACGGAGCGCACCGCGCCGAGCAGGGCGCAGCCCGGCGCGGACCACGGCGTAGTCGTCGGCGAGCACCACCCGCAGGGTCATCGCGGGCAGCGTACGGGGGGAGCTCCAGGAGCACCCGAGGACGGCGGGTCGCGGGCGCGCTTGCGCTCAGCGCGAGTAGACCGCCAGGCGTCCCGAGGTGGCGTGATCGTTCGCGCTCCCCTCGGGCAGCCAGACCCGGCCGCCGACGACGATGGGGGAGTTCCAGTGGCCCTCCCCCGCGGCCAGCGAGGCGACCCGCGCCCCGGTGGTCGGCCGGTAGACGTTCAGCCTCCCGCCGGCGTCGTAGACGTAGAGCAGACCGCCCGCGAGGACCGGGCTCGTCCCCGCCGCGCCGTTGGCCCAGACCTGCCGCAGGCGCCCCCCGCGCACCCGGTAGGCAGCCGTCCCGTTGTCCGTGGCGACGAAGACGAGGTCGCCGCTCACCGCCGGCGCGCCGCTGGTCAGGACCTGGCCCCCCCCGGGGAGCTTCAGGGTCTGCTTCTGGCCGCCGAGCCGCGGGCTCGGGCGGGTGGTCCGGCCGTTCGGGCGGGCGCGTGAGAGCACGTCCATGCGCGCGTCCTTGCCGCCTTGGAGCACGAGCCCGCCGGGAAGCAGCACGGGGTCCACGGACCCGAGGTCGAGGTCCGTGTCGGTGAGCTGCTGCTGGTTGTAGGGGGTCCAGTTGCGCCGCAGGCGGAGGTCCGGGAACGAGAGGACGAGCATCGAGTCACCCCAGAAGCGCCGGCCGTCGAAGGGGCCGTTGCCGGTGGCGACGTAGACCTCGCGCTTCGCCCGGTCGACGACCGCGCCCGCCCGACCCCAGATCGCCGAGTCGCTCGCCAGCCCGAGGCCGCGCTTCGTGCACGTGGAGGGCCGCTGGAGGAAGCGGCGGTCCGAGCACAGCGAGTTGAAGACCGCGTGGATGCGCCCCGTGCTCCGCGCGATGGTCACGACGTGGCCCTGGTAGGGGTCGGCGTCGCCGACATAGCCGCCCGTGGTCGCGAGCACGTAGCCGTCGAAGACGCTGAGCGCGGAGGTGATCTTCTCCCGGGAGGGCAGGCGGGTGATCGCGACGGGCCATGCCCCCGCCCGCACCTCACGCCCGTTCTCCAGGGAGATCTTGTGGACCTTCCCGTCGGGGGCGGCCGCGTAGACCGAACGGTGGTCGGGATCGGCGGCGGGCGCGGCGTTCGTGATCTGCGTGCTGCGCTCCCAGCCACGGATTCCGGGCGGGACAAACTGCCAGAGGCGCTTGCCGCTCACCGCGTCGAGGGCCAGGGTCCGTCCGTAGCTCGTCGTCACCACGATGACGTCGTGGACCCTCCCGTGCACGCGCACGCGCGGGAGGAAGATGGGGGAGGAGTCCACGGTGCCGGGCAGGCCGATCGTGTGGCGGCGCAGGTTTCCGGCACTGGCGGCGGTGATCTGGGTCGCCGCCGACGTGGAGTTCGTCCGCGCGGCGTCGATCCCGAACTGCGGCCAGGCGCGCGGCGACGGGGACGCCGCGACGGCCGTGAGCGGTCGCGCGACCGCGGGCGGCGGCGAAGCGGTGGGTTCTCCCGTCCCGCAGCCGGCCAGCGCGGCGAGGAGCGCGAACCCCGCGAGGGCACGCCTCACCACCGCACCTCGCGCCCACGCAACCGGGCGCCGAGAACCTTGCCGAGCAGCGCGGCCCAGTCGATGACGCCCGCGACGAGGTGGGCGGCCGCCCCCGTCACGAGTCGTCCGGCGAGGCGGGTGACCATCCCCCCTGACGGTATCGTGGCCTGCTCGTGCCCGATACCGAGGTCAAGGCGAGGGTCACCGAGCTGCCCGAGTCCCGGGTGCGCGTGGAGGCCGAGGTACCCGCCGCGGAGGTCGAGCGCCGGCTCTCCCAGGCGGCCCGCCAGCTCGGTGAGCAGCTCCGCGTCCCGGGCTTCCGGCGCGGGAAGGTGCCGCCTCCCGTGGTCATCCGGCGGGTGGGGCGCGACGCCGTGCTCGACGAGGCCGTCCGCGAATCCCTCGGCCGCTGGTACGCCGACGCGCTCGACGTCGCCGGCATCCATCCCGTCGGCTCCCCCGACCTGAACGTCGGCGACCTCCCCGCCGAGGGCGAGCCGCTCACCTTCACGGTCGAGATCGGCGTGCGACCCACCGCCCAGCTCGGCCCCTACAAGGGTCTCGAGGTCGGTCGCCGCGAGCCCGTGGCGGACCCCGCCGCCGTCGACGCGGAGATCGAGGCGCTGCGCAACCGCCTGGCCAAGGTCGAGACCGCCGACCACCCGGCGCAGGAGGGCGACTTCCTCGTCCTGGACTACTCGGGAGACCTCGAGGGCGAGTCCTTCCCGGGCGGCGAGGGCCGGGACCAGCTCATCGAGCTCGGCTCGGGCCGCCTCATCCCCGGCTTCGAGGACCAGCTCGTGGGGCTGCGCGCCGGGGAGGACAAGGAGTTTCCGATCGTCTTCCCCGACGACTACGGGGCGCCGGATCTCGCGGGCAGGCAGGCGACGTTCTCGGTCCACGTCTCCGACGTCAAGGAGAAGATCCTGCCGCCCGTCGACGATGCCCTGGCCGCCGACGCGGCCGGCTTCGATTCGCTCGACGAGCTGCGTGAGGACATCACCGTACGCGTGAAGGAGGCCGACGAGGAGGCGGTCGCGCGCGACTTCCGCGAGGCCGCGCTCGACGCCGCGGTGGCCGGGGCGACCGTCGAGGTCCCCGACGAGCTCACCCACGCCCGGGCCCACGAGCTCTGGGAGCAGACCGTGAGCACTCTCGCCCGCCAGGGCATCTCGCGCGAGGTCTACCTGCGCATGACCGGCCGGCCGGAGGAGGAGATCGTGCACGAGGCGATCCCCGAGGCCGAGACGGCCCTGCGACGCGAGGCCGTGCTCGCCGCCGTGGTCGAGGCGGAGGGGATCGAGCCAAGCGAGGAGGAGCTGCTCGAGACGCTCCAGGACGCGGCCGAGCACGGGCAGGTCACGCCCGCGAAGATGCTCGAGCGCCTACGCAAGCTGGGCCGGCTCGACGCGCTCAAGGAGGAGCTCGCGGTGCGCCGCGCGCTCGAGCTCCTGGCCGAGGAGGCCACGCCCGTGCCCCTCGCGCCCGAGCCCGAGCAGGACGGCGGCGGGGACGAGCCCGCCCCGGCCGCCGGCCCGAAGCTCTGGACTCCGGGCTCCTAGCGCTCCAACAAACGTCCGTCCGGAGTGGGACGTGCTATCGATCGGTCGATACGGGCTCCATGAATTCACACCGCTCCTCTGCGGGAGGGCGAGCAGGACGGTGGGCCCTCGGGCTACGCTGGCCGGGCTTCTGCCCGTCCTCGCGGCTCCTGCCGCCGCTTCCGCCGACGCCTCCCTGTCATGCCGCGCATCCGCGGCCCGCGTCACCGCGCTGACGCCCTCATCCCCCCTCGCCACCGTGGAGCCCGTCCGGGCCAACGCCGGGGCGACGCCGTGCACGAGTCAGAGCGCCGAGACGCTCAAGCCCACCACGATCGGGCCGCTGTCCGTCGTCGCGATCGGGGCCTACACCGCGGCCCCGTCCGGCGGCGGGGCCGCCTTCGCGGGCGCGTCGCAACCGTCCCTCGACCTCGGCGGGCTGAAGATCGGCGTCCAGGCCGTCCAGGCCTCCGCCACCGTCACCTGCACGGGCGGGAACCCGGTCCTGTCCGGGGCCTCGCGCGTGGTCGGTCTGACCGTCAACGGCATCCCGATCACGATCCCCTCGGGCGACCAGCCCTTCCGCCTGAATCTCGGGGTCGCCGACCTGAGCCTCAACGAGCAGACGGTGGCGAACGGCCAGCTCATCCAGCGCGCCGTGCGCGTGACCGTCCCCGGCGTCGCCGACGCGGTGCTCGCCGAGGCCATCGTGGGCGGCAGCCGTGAGGCATGCACGCCGAACCCGAACCCGAACCCGAACCCGAACCCCGATCCGAGCCCGCCCGGTGGCGGCCCGCGCGTCTGCCCGCAGGGCTCCGTGTTCGACCCGGCGAACGGTGTGTGCATCATCCGTCTGCCCGGCTCGGACCGCGTGATCGTCATCGGGCCGCCGTACACGGGTCCGAGCGGCGGCACGGTCCTGCCCCTGCCCACGGCGCGGCGGCGCTATCAGTCGCCGTGCCTCTCCGGTCCCGGGCTTCCCTACGCGGTGGTCGGAACGAACCGCAACGACCGCATCACGGGCACGAACGGCTCCGATCGCATCCTGCTCCTGCGCGGCAACGACGCGGGTGACGGCGGCCGCGGCAACGACTGCGTCGACGGCGGGAGCGGACGCGACCTGGTCTCGGGCGCCCTCGGGAACGATCGGCTCTTCGGCGGATCGGACCGGGACCGTGTGCAGGGTGGCTTCGGTAACGACCGCATCGTCGGCGGCACCGGTAACGACGTCCTGCGCGGCGACAGCGGTCGCGACCGGATCGACGGCGGGTCGGGCAACGACCTGGTGCTCGGCGGCTCGGACGCCGACCACCTCGCCGGGGGGAGCGGTAACGACCGCGTGCTCGGCGAGTCGGGCGACGACGTCTCCTACGGCGGCGGGGGCAACGACCAGGTGCGCGCGGGGTACGGCCACGACCGCCTCTACGGCGGCTCGGGTCGCGACTTCATGGGCGCGTTCCTCCTGGGGCCCACCGTCCGGATGGTGGACGGTGGCTCCGGCCGGGACACGGCCTGGGTGAACCCGCTCGAGGTGCGCGTCACGCGCCACGTGGAGCGGGTGCGCATCCTTGGTGTGCGCAGCCGCGTCAACCGGCGCTAGGGGCTCTCTCGAACCGCGTCGGCGCCCGTCTGTGGACGGGCGCCGACGCGGTAGAGTCCGCGACGGATGAGCCCCCTGGTTCCCATGGTCGTCGAGCAGACCTCCCGCGGTGAGCGGGCGTTCGACATCTACTCCCGGCTGCTCAACGAGCGGATCGTCTTTCTCGGAACCCCGATCGACGACCAGATCGCGAACCTCATCGTGGCCCAACTGCTCCACCTGGAGTCCGAGGACCCCGACAAGGACATCTCCATCTACATCAACTCGCCGGGTGGGTCGGTGTACGCGGGGCTGGCGATCTACGACACGATGCAGTTCATCAAGCCCGACGTGCAGACGATCTGCGTCGGCATCGCGATGAGCATGGGCGCCCTCCTGCTCTCGGGGGGCGCCGCGGGCAAGCGGATGGCGCTGCCCAACGCGAAGATCCTCATCCACCAGGTCTCCTCGGGCTTCCAGGGCCAGGCGACCGACATCGAGATCCACGCGCGGGAAGTGATCGAGCTCCGGCGCCGTCTCGACGAGATCATCGCCGGCCACGCCGGCAAGCCCGTCGAGAAGGTGCGCCAGGACACCGAGCGCGACTACTTCATGTCCTCCGAGGAGGCCAGGGAGTACGGGATCATCGACCGGGTGATCTCGCAGCACTGAAGCGTCCGGGCGAGGTTCTCGCCGCTTCGGTCCACTGCTAGGCTCCGCCGTTCCCCTCGGGAGGAAGTCGCGCCGAGACGCGGAACCCACGAGCACATGGCGCGCCCCACGGACTCCAACGAGCAGCTCCTCTGCTCCTTCTGCGGCAAGTCGCAGCGGCAGGTCAAGAAGCTGATCGCCGGCCCCGGCGTCTACATCTGCGACGAGTGCATCGATCTCTGCAACGAGATCATCGACGAGGAGCTCACGGCTCCGCCGAGCTTCGACCTCGACAACCTGCCCAAGCCGCTGGAGATCCACGACGTGCTCGGCGAGTACGTCGTCGGCCAGGACCAGGCCAAGCGCACGCTGAGCGTCGCCGTCTACAACCACTACAAGCGCGTGCAGATGATGCGCGCCGACGACGACGACATCGAGCTGCAGAAGTCGAACATCCTGCTGCTCGGGCCGACGGGCTGCGGGAAGACGCTCCTCGCCCAGACCCTCGCGAAGATCCTGAACGTCCCCTTCGCGATCGCCGACGCCACGGCGCTGACGGAAGCGGGCTATGTCGGCGAGGACGTCGAGAACATCCTGCTCAAGCTCATCCAGGCCGCGGACTACGACGTCAAGAAGGCCGAGACGGGGATCATCTACATCGACGAGGTCGACAAGATCGCCCGGAAGGCCGACAACCCGTCGATCACCCGCGACGTGTCGGGCGAGGGCGTCCAGCAGGCGCTGCTGAAGATCCTCGAGGGGACGACGGCCTCCGTGCCGCCGCAGGGGGGCCGCAAGCACCCCCACCAGGAGTTCCTCTCGATCGACACCACGAACATCCTCTTCATCTGCGGGGGCGCGTTCGCCGCGCTCGACCAGATCATCGAGCGGCGCATCGGCCACCAGGGGATCGGGTTCGGCGCCGAGGTACGGACACGCGACGAGCGCGACCCGGGGGAGACCTTCGGGCAGTGCCTGCCCGAGGATCTCATCTCCTACGGGCTCATCCCCGAGTTCGTCGGGCGCCTGCCGGTGATGAGCGCGGTGCGCCAGCTGTCCCGCGCGGACCTCCTGAGCATCCTCACCGAGCCGCGCAACGCGCTCGTCAAGCAGTTCCACCGCTTCTTCCAGTTCGACGGGATCGACCTCGTGTTCGCCGACGAGGCGCTGACCGCGGTGGCCGACCGGGCACTCGAGCGCGAGACGGGCGCCCGCGGCCTGCGCTCGATCATCGAGGAGGTGCTGCTCGACGTGCAGTTCGAGCTGCCGTCCCGGCGCGACGTGAAGAAGTGCGTGGTCACCCGGGAGACGATCGAGTCGGGCCGGACACCGACCCTCGTCACCGAGGCCGTGGCCGACGACGACGACGTCGAGCCCGGCGCCGCGTCGGCCTAGCTCAGCGAGTCGAGCACTCTCTCCATCACCGCGAGGAACTCGCGGCGCCGCGTGGCGTCGGCGAGGGGTCCGAGCGGGGCCCTCGGGAACTTGCGCGTATGTGGGGTGAGATGCACCCCGAGATCGTCGAGCTCCCGGACGAGCTCCTCCATGTGCTCCTCGTCCCACGGCTCCCCGTGTTGGGTCAGGGTTTGCAGGCCCAGCTCGAGCTCCGCGGTGTCCCACAGTCTGAGAAGCCATCGGCCGTCGGTCCCGACCGCGACGCTGTTGCGCGCGTAGCGGACATCGAGCCCTGGCTTGCCGTGCGCCCAGTCGAGGATGAATCCCGCGGCCTGGGCCGCCACCGGGCTCCTTCCCTGAAGAGCGCCCAGGAGTGTTTCGCGATCGAGGCGGCTCGGGCGTGCGGTGGCATCCTTCACCGCTCGCGCCTCGGTGGTGTCGCCGATCACCCGCGGCACGATCGTCTGGTGGGCGCCGTCGGCGTCTGTGTACTGCTTGATCTCGAGCGCCAGAACCTCGGTCCGGCTCATCTGCGAGTTCAGGAACTCGATGATGCGGCGGAGCTCCGAGCCGATGCTGTCCGAGACGAACACGAGGCGAAACCGCTCGGCCTCGAGGTTCGTCGCGACGGTCTGCCAGTAGTCCCCGATGTCCTCTACGCCGAAGGCTTCGCGCAGTACGTCAGCCCCCGTGCTGCCGCGTTGTCGAGCCGTCTCCTCCAGCCACTCGATCATGCCGGCGGCGCTGAAGGAGGTCTTCGCATTCGCGGCGTAGTCGAGCATCTGGGCGACGACCTCCCGGCGACTGCGCGTGTCGCTGCTGCGCTTGACCTCGACGAGCGTCGGGACACCTCGTGCGTCGAGGTACAGGTGATCGAGCGACCACCGGGCCGCCGCCGCTTCCCGATCAGTGACACCGGCTTCGCGGCGGACGAGGACCAGGCGCCCGTGGGTCGCGTCGTCACCGGCGAGGATCTCCGGATGATGCTCGATGAGCTGCTGGAGGACGTCCTCCGCGGCGTAAGCCGTCTCGCTCATCGCGAGGTAGCTCGTGCCGTCTCGTAGGAAGATGGCCGGCATGGCGAGAGATCCTCAGCTCTTTCCGGGGCGGAGCCGCGCGATCGCCTCGAGCTCGGCGAGGTCGAGAAGGTCCTTGCCACGGGCGGCCGCGCGCTTCATTGCGATCAGGTCCTCGAGCGAGGCGACGTGCACGGGCAGGCTACCGATCTCGAGGACCTCGGCACGGCCGCGGAGCTCGGCGTACCGGGGACTTCCGGATGGCTGCACGAGGAGGTCGAGCGGCCCTTCGTCGGTATCGAGGGTGAGGATCTGCATCCGCGCGAGCGTGCGGGCGTCGGGAACGAACGGCAGATCCTCGGGCGCCTCGCGCAGGCGTGCGTGAAGTCCGATCAGAACCTCTCCGAGCCGCTCGAGGTTCGGCTGCTCTCCCGCGAAGCAGATGTCGAGATCATGGGTGATCCGGGTAGCGCCGTGGGCGATCGCCGCGTAGCCGCCGACGACAACGAGGTCGACCTCCGCGTCCAGCAGGAGGCGAAGCAGCGCGTTGGGATGGAACTCAGGCCAGCTCGCCACGAGCACGAGCTCCCGCCAGCGCCAGCTCTCGCGCCCCGGCATAGGCGCGCTCGAACTGACGGAGCCGCTCGGTGGGGGTGAGGGCGAGGTTCGCGCGCAGGAGTGAGATGTCGATCCCCGGGTCGGGGGCGCTCACCTCGAGCTGGCGCCCGGCGGCGCGCAGGACGCGGTCGAGGTTCGCGACGGTCGGGCTCGTGCGGCCGGATTCCAGCCGGGCGATGGCCGATTGCGTCGTGTTCGCGCGGGAGGCGAGCTGGGCTTGGGTGAGGCCGGCGGCGCGACGGGCCTCGCGAATCAGGTCCCCGGGTGGCTGCACAAGAACAGAATATCTCAGTTCTGCTATGTCAGGGTCGATCTAGACTCGCGCCCGTGCCCGAGCCCCTCGCCACCCGCTACGACCCCGCCCAGGCCGAGCCGCGCGTGCTGGAGAAGTGGCTGGCGGCGACCGCGCTCTACCACCCCGAGCCCGAGGGCGAGGCGCGCGAGAACTTCTCCATCGCGGTGCCGCCCCCGAACGTCACCGGTGCGCTGCACATGGGCCACGCGCTCAACGGATCGGTGCAGGACACGCTCATCCGCTTCCACCGGATGCAGGGGAGGCGCACAAAGTGGATCCTCGGCACCGACCACGCGGGGATCGCCACCCAGACCCAGGTCGAGCGGCGGCTCGCGAGCGAGGGGACGAGCCGCGCCGAGCTCGGCCGCGAGCGCTTCGTCGAGCGCGTGTGGGAGTGGCGCGAGCAGTACGGCTCCACGATCATCGAGCAGTTCAAGCGCCTGGGGGCGACGCTCGACTACGCCGAGGAGCGCTTCACGCTCGACCCCGCCTACGCGCGCGCGGTCCTCAAGGTGTTCGTCGAGCTCCATGAGCGGGGCTGGATCTACCGCGACAACTACATGGTCAACTGGGACCCGGGCACGCGGTCGGCGATCTCCGAGCTCGAGGTCGAGGAGCGCGAGGTCGAGGACGTCCTCTACTCGGTCGACTACCCGCTGGCCTCGGGCCAGGGCGCCATCACCGTCGCCACCGTCCGCCCGGAGACGATGCTCGGCGACTCCGCGATCGCCGTGCACCCGGACGACGACCGCTACTCCCGGCTCGTGGGCGAGACGGCCATCCTCCCGCTCGTCGGGCGCCGGCTGAAGATCATCGCCGACCCCTACGTGAGGCCGGAGTTCGGCACCGGCGCGCTGAAGATCACCCCCGCGCACGACCCGAACGACTTCGAGATCGGTCGCTCCCACGGGCTCGAGGAGATCTTGGTCATCGGCGAGGACGGCCGCATGACCCACCGTGCGGGCGACTACGAGGGGATGCAGGCCCTTGAGGCGCGCGCGGCGATCGTCGGCGCCCTCGACGAGCAGGGACTCATCGTCGCCCGCGAGGCCTACCGCCACTCCGTGCCGCACTCCCACCGTTCGGGCGAGCGCATCGAGCCGCTCATCTCCCTGCAGTGGTTCATGCGGATGGACGAGCTGGCGGCGCCCGCGGCGGAGGCGGTGCGGGACGGCCGCGTGCGGATCCACCCCGAGAGCCAGCGCCGGCGCTATGAACGGTGGCTCGCCGAGATCCGGCCATGGTGCATCTCGCGCCAGCTCTGGTGGGGCCACCAGATCCCCGTCTGGTATCGGGGGAAGAACGAGGTCCACGTCGGCGAGGAGGCGCCCCGCGGCTCCGGGTGGGAGCGTGACCCCGACGTGCTCGACACCTGGTTCTCCTCGGCGCTCTGGCCCTTCGCCACGCTCGGCTGGCCCGAGGACACCCCCGCGCTGCGCGCCTTCTACCCCACGAGCGTGCTCTCCACGGCCGGGGAGATCCTCTTCCTGTGGGTCGCGCGGATGGTGATGATGGGCCTGCACTTCGCGGGCGAGGTCCCCTTCGACCAGGTCTACGTCCACTCCGTGGTGCAGGCGCCCGACGGGCGGCGGATGTCGAAGTCGTTGGGGACGGGGATCGACCCGCTCGACCTCATCGACGGCGGAGACCGGCCGCCGGTCTTCGGAGGAGATGGTTCCCGCCCGCCCGGGGCGTTCCCCGCCTACGGGGCCGATGCCGTGCGCTTCGGGATGCTGGCGATGTCCTCCACGCAGGACGTCCGCTTCGCCGAGGACAAGGTCGCGCAGGGCTCGGCGCTCGCCAACAAGCTCTGGAACGCCTCGCGCTACGTGCTGCTCGGCGCGGCGGGCACCGCCGGCGAAGCCGGTGGTCGGAACGCTCGGCCCGACCCGACCCCCCACACCGTGGAGGACCGCTGGATCCTCTCGCGGCTGGAGCGGGCCAAGGCGTCCACGGCTCAGGCGATCGAGGCCTTCGAGTTCCATCGCGCCGCCCTGGGCCTCTACGACTTCGTCTACGGCGAGCTGTGCGACTGGTACCTCGAGTGGGTCAAGGGCCGCGAGGACGCCGCGGGGCTGCTGCTGCACGTCCTGGGGGAGACCCTCGCGGTCGCCCACCCGGTGATCCCCTTCGTGACCGAAGCGATCTGGGAGCACCTGCCCGGCGCCGAGGGCCTGCTCGCGATGTCGCGCTGGCCGGCCCCGGCACCCGACCGGATCGACGCCGCGGCCGAGGCGGCGGGTGAGCGCGCGATCGGGGCGGTCTCCGCCGTGCGCTCCTGGCGCGAGGAGGTCGGGGCGAAGCCCGGGACTCGGCTTCCGGCCGTGCTCGAGGCCGGGGGCTACGGGGAGGTCCGCGACGCCGTGGCCCGCCGCGCGCAGTTGGAGTTCGCCGCGCCGGGCACCGCGGCTGCAGGCAATGGTCGGATGGAGCCCCTGGCGGCGATCGCCGTCCCCGGCGGGACGATCCACATCCTGCCCACCGACGCCGTCGACCTCGCCGCCGCCGAGCACCGGCTCGCCGAAGAGCGGACGCGTGTGAAGAACGAGATCGCGCGGGCCGAGGGCAAGCTGGCGAACCAGGGCTTCGTGACCCAGGCGCCCGCGCCCGTCGTCCAGGCCGAGCGCGACAAGCTCGCGCGCCTGCGCGAGGAGCTGGAGAGCCTATAGGGGTGCCGGAGGCGGCCAAGTGGCCGCCGGAGGCGGGTCCCCAGTCGCGAGTAGCGACATGTGCTCAGCCCCCGGGTCCGGGCGGCTGAGCTTATGCTCCTCCCCACACATGGCCTGGACCCCCGACGACGCCGAGCGCCATCTTCTCGGGCTCGAGCTCTTCGGCATGCGCTTCGGGCTCGACCGGATGCGCCGGCTGCTCACCTCGCTGGGCTCCCCCCAGGAGGCGTGGGCGTCCATCCATGTGGTGGGGACGAACGGAAAGAGCTCGACGGTCCGGATGATCGCCGCGCTGCTCGAGGCGCACGGGGTGCGCACGGGCGCCTACCTCTCACCGCACCTCGTGGGCTACGAGGAGCGCGTGCGCGTGGAGGGGGACGACCTCCCCCGCTCCGCGTTCGCCGCGGTCGTGCAGCGCGCGGCGGCCGCGGCGGCGCTCGTGGACCGCACCGCCGCGCCGGGCGACCGCGTCACCCAGTTCGAGCTGCTCACCGCGGCGGCCTTCCGCGCGCTGGCCGACCGCGGGGTGGAGGTCGCGGTGGTCGAGGCCGGGCTCGGGGGCCGCTACGACGCCACGAACGTCCTGCCCTCGCGCGTGCAGGTGCTCACCAACGTGGGGCTGGAGCACACCCGCTGGCTGGGACCGACCGTGCGCGACATCGCGCGCGAGAAGCTCGCGGTGGTTCCAGACGGCGGCGTCCTCGTGACGGGGCCCCTGGCCCCCGAGGTCGAGGAGGAGGCCGAGGCGGTGGCGCGCGCCCGGGGGGCACGGCGCGTGCGGATCTCCGGGGAGGCCGATGTGCCCATCCCCGGGCGCTATCAGCGCGAGAACTTCGCGCTCGCCCGCGCGGCGGCCGAGGCCCATCTCGGGGCGCTCGACTCTCCGACGGTCGAGCGCGCAGCCCGCGCCGTGCGGGTGCCCGGCCGTCTCCAGGAGATCGACGCCGCCCCGCTCACCCTCCTCGACGGCGCCCACAACCCGGCCGGGATCGGGGCGCTGGTCGACGCGCTCGCCGAGCTCTCGGGTGAGCGGCGCCCGCCCGCCCGGCGGGTGGCCGCGGTCTCCGTGCTCGACGACAAGGACGCCGCGGCGATGCTCGCGACCCTGCTCGGGTTCTGCGACGACCTCGTCTTCTGCGCCAACGCGAATCCCCGCGCGCTGTCGCCGGCGACCCTGGCCTCGCTCGCGGCCCAGCTCGCCGGGCGCGAGTTCGAGACCCGGGCCGACCCGCACGTGGCCCTCGCGCGCGCCCGGGAGCTGGCCGGACCGGACGGCCTCGCCGTCGCCACGGGCTCCATCTACCTCATCTCCGACCTGGTCCGCCCGCCCGGGCGACTCGCCGCCGCGCTGTGAACGACGAGCGCGAGCAGCCGACCGTCCTCTCGATGATGGCCCTCGTGGCCATCGTCGTGGCCGTGGTCATCCTCGTCTTCTTCGGCCTGGGCTACCTGTTCGGGCGCCTGTTCCTGTAGAGCGAGCGGATGGCCCTCCTCACAGCAGCGGTCCTAGCTGTCCCGGCAGCGCTCCCGTACCCACCCGCATCCCCACCCGCACGGGCACGACCACCGTCCAGGCCGACGTCAGCGTCCGGTGGGAGGCCTCGCCCGCGCCGTGACGCCCGGGGGCCCGGGTACACTCGCGCACGCCGTGGACCCCCTCGCCGTCTTCGGGATCAACGACTCCACCCTGAGCCTGGCCGTGAGCCTGGTGATCCTCTTCCTCGTGGTGGTCTGGCTGGCGCTCGTCTACTGGACGTACGCCGACGCCCGGCGCCGGGTCGCCGACCCCATGCTCATCGGGTGCGCGACCGCCGCCTCCCTGTTCCCCTACGTGGGGACCGTCATCTACATGATCGTCCGTCCGCCCGAGTACCTCGACGACGTCCACGAGCGCGAGCTGGAGATGCAGGCCGCGGAGGCGCGCCTGGCCCAGGCGGGCTTCCAGCTCTGCCCCCACTGCGACCGGGAGACCCGCGAGGACTACCTGCGCTGCCCGCACTGCCTGCGCAAGCTCAAGGACCCCTGCCCCAACTGCGCGAAGCCGCTCGAGCCGAACTGGCGGATCTGCCCGTTCTGCGAGCACGAGATCGTCCCGCTGACCGCGGCCGCGCGCCGTCCGCGCCGCCGTCGCGAAAGCGCGCCTGAGCCCACGTCCTGACGGATCGCACCCTCATCCTCGTCAAGCCCGACGCCTTCGCCCGCGGGCTGACGGGGGAGATCATCCGTCGCTTCGAGGCCAAGAACCTGCGGATCGTGGCCCTCCGTCACATGACGGTCACCCGCGAGCTGGCCGAGCAGCACTACGCCGAGCACGAGGACAAGCCGTTCTTCGGCGATCTCGTCTCCTTCATCACGTCGGGGCCGCTCGTGGCCCTCGTCCTCGCGGGGCAGGACGCGGTCCGCGCCGCCCGCCAGGTCATCGGCGCCACGGACCCGCTCGAGGCCGCGCCCGGCTCGATCCGGGGGGACTTCGCGATCGCGGTCCGCCGGAACATGGTCCACGGATCGGACTCCGCGGAGTCGGCGGAGCGCGAGGCCCGGCTGTTCTTTGCGGACCACTGATCCTCGCGTCGCGCTCGCCGCAGCGACGGGCGATCCTCGAGCAGCTCGGGGTGGAGCTCGCGGTCCGACCCGCGGACGTGGAGGAGCTCACGGAGGGCCCGCCGCTCGACGTGGCGCTGGAGAACGCCTACCGGAAGGCCGCGGCGATCTCTCGGGGGAGCATCACCGGCAAGGCCGGTGGACCGATCCTGGGTGTCGACACCCTCGTCGCGGTGGGCCGGCGGATCCTCGGCAAGCCGCGCGACGAGGGCCACGCCCGTGAGACCCTCGGCCTCCTGGCCGGTCGCGAGCACGTGGCGATCTCCGGGGTCTGCGTGATCGACTCCCGGGGGACCCGGACGGCGGCGGCGAGCACGACGGTGTGCTTCCGCGCCGCCACGCCTGAGCTGCTCGACTGGTACCTCGCGACGGAGGAGTGGCGCGACCGCGCGGGGGGGTACGCGATCCAGGGCCGCGGCGCGGCGCTCGTGGAGCGGATCGAGGGCGACTACACCAACGTCGTCGGGCTGCCGGTGCCGGCGCTGCTCGACGTGCTGCCCGACCTGCTCGCCTTCCCGTAGGCCTCGAGGCGGGCGACGAGCGCCTTGGGCTTCTCGGCGTAGAGCCGCCCGGCGAGGGGGAGGGCCTCCGCCCAGAGCTCCTCCCGGCGGTGGGCGATGAGCTCGAGCGCCGGCGCCGGGTCGTCGGGGACGCCCTCGATCCGCTCGAGCAGTGCGGCGAGGACCGTGAGGTCGTGCTCGTCGCCGAGCAGGCCCGAGAGCCGGTGGGCCTCGTCGGCCTGGGCGTCGAGGACCGCGGGCCAGAGGCCCCCGAGCAGCTCGATCTGATACCAGGTGTCCTTCACGCGCTTGCGCAGCTCGTGCCGTGCGTCGGGGTCGTTCCCCCTGAGGGCGGCTCTGAGCGCGCGCTGCCCGCGCTTCTGGCCGCGCGCCAGCCCGGCGAGCACGGGCGCGAACCCGCCCTCCCCGTCCGGCGACCAGACCTCGATCCGTCCGCGCACCGCCGCGAGCTCCTCGCAGGCGAGCTCGGCGTGGCGCATGAGCGCGGGCCCCGGCCCGTCGGTCTCCGCCCGCCAGTCGAGCGCCTGCTCGAAGTGCTGCCAGGAAGCCGCGGGCAGCCGGCCCACGCCCTGCGCGGCGACATCGCGCAGCAGGGCGCGGGCGACCTCGGCGTCCCGCGCCGAGGACAGCCGCCCCGCCGCGTCGCGCAGCGCCGAGAGCTCGGCACGGACGGCCTTGCGCCCGAATGCCGCGCGCCCGAGCCGCAGCCCCGACCGCGCCCGCTTGATGGCCTTGCGCGCCTCGTGCACGGCCTTGGCCGGATCCCCCTCGAGCTCCCGCGGCGAGAGCTTCTCCTCGGCCCTCCCGATCTGCTCGAGCACGGCCCGCCGCAGGCCCGCGCCCGGCAGCTCGTCCTCCTCGATCCGGAAGCTCATGGAGGCGAGGCTACCCCCCTCCGCGAAGCCCGCACCTTGCAGGGATTGTGCGAGCTGTGAACATAGGCCTGCCGCTAGAGTCAGAGCAGCGGCTTCCGCCCCTCCGCGGCCCGCTCCTCTCCCATGGGCGCCTTCTCGTACCTCACCGGCTTCGGTGGCCGTGACATGGCGGTCGATCTCGGCACCGCCAACACGCTCGTGTACGTGCGCGGGCGGGGGATCGTGCTCTCCGAGCCCTCCGTCGTGGCCATGGATCAGCGCACGGGCGAGGTCCACGCCGTGGGCATCGAGGCCAAGCGCATGCTCGGCCGTACCCCGGGCACGATCTCCGCGATCCGCCCCCTCAAGGATGGTGTCATCGCCGACTTCGAGGTCACGGAGGAGATGCTCCGCCACTTCATCCAGAAGGTGCACCAGAATCGTTGGGCGCACCCGCGCGTCGTCGTCTGCGTGCCCTCCGGGGTCACCGGGGTCGAGAAGCGCGCCGTCGAGGAGGCGTGCCTGTCCGCCGGCGCCCGCCAGGCCTACCTCATCGAGGAGCCCATGGCCGCCGCGATCGGCGCCGGCCTGCCGGTCGGCGAGCCCACGGGCTCCATGGTCGTGGACGTCGGCGGGGGCACGAGCGAGGTCGCCGTCATCTCCCTCGGCGGCATCGTCGTATCCCAGTCGATCCGCGTCGGTGGGGACGAGCTCGACGAGGCGATCATCGCTTACGTCAAGCGCGAGTACAAGCTCCTCATCGGCCAGCAGACGTCGGAGGAGGTCAAGCTCGAGATCGGCTCCGCGTTCCCGCTCGCCGAGGAGGTCCAGGCCGAGATCCGCGGCCGGGACATGGTCTCCGGCCTCCCGAAGACGGTCGTGCTCACCTCCGAGGAGATCCGCTCGGCCCTCGAGGAGCCCGTCCAGCAGATCGTCGACGCCGTCAAGGAGACGCTCGACCGCACGCCGCCCGAGCTCGCGTCGGACATCATGGACCGCGGCATCATGCTGGCGGGCGGGGGCGCCCTGCTCCAGGGCCTCGACGAGCGCCTGCGCCACGAGACCCAGATGCCCGCGCACCTCGCGGAGTCCCCGCTGACCTGCGTGGCCGTCGGCTCGGGCCGGTCGCTGGAGGAGTTCGAGGCCATCCACCGCTCGAACAAGAGCCGGCAGCACCGGCGCCGCCGGTACTAGCTCCTCGGCATGCCCGATCGCAAGCAGGTCCGCCGGCGCCGCGCCGTCTTCGGGGTGCTCGTGGTGACCTCGCTGCTGCTCCTCACCGCCTACTTCGGTGAATCCGTGGGCGGCCCGTTCCACTCCGTCCAGCGCGGGGTGCTCACCGTGCTCACGCCCATCCAGGAGGGCGCCTCGCGGGCGCTCAAGCCCGTGCGCGACCTCGCCGGATGGTTCGGCGACACGTTCCACGCGAAGTCCGAGCGCGACAAGCTCGAGCAGGAGAACCAGCGGCTGACCAAGCTCGTGGTCGGCGCGGAGGCGGCGCGCAACGAGAACCGCCAGCTCCGCGGCCTCGTCAACCTCGACAACCGCGGGGAGGTGTCCTCGGCCCGGCCCGTCACGGGGCGGGTGATCGTCCGCTCGCCCACCCTCTGGTACTCGACCATCGAGGTCGACCGCGGCTCCGGCGACGGCGTTCGCGTCAACCAGCCCGTGGTCGCCGGCGCCGGCCTCGTCGGGCGGATCTCCGCGGTGACCGCGAGCTCCGCCGTCGTGACGCTCGTCACCGACCACACGAGCGGCGTGGCGGCCAAGGTCCTCGACGCGCGGGGGGACCCGGGAGTCGTCGTCCCGGAGGTCGGCAACCCGGGTCGGCTGCTCATCCAGACCCTGCCGCCCCGGTCGCCCGTCCGGGCGGGGGACGCCGTGGTCACCGCCGGCACGCGGGACGCCCGCCTGCGCTCCCTCTTCCCTCCGAACATCCCCATCGGGAGGATCTCCTCGTCGGCGCCCGGCGAGCTCGCGCTCACCCAGCAGGCGCACCTCGACCCGGTCGCCGACCTGCGCCGCCTGGACTTCGTGCAGATCCTGACCCGTCCCGCCAACACGGCCGTCACGGCCTCCACGTCGCCGTGACGCCGCTCCGCGAGAACCTCCTCCTCCGCCTCGTGCTGCTCGGCGTCGTGGTCGTCCTCGTCCAGATCACCCTCGTCTCGCAGATCGACCTCCTGGGCACGAGCGCCGACCTCCTGCCCCTCGTGGCCGCGTCGGTCGGGCTCCTCTCGGGCTCCGTGCGCGGCGCGGCATGGGGCTTCGGGGCGGGGCTCTTCGCCGACCTCGCGCTCGTCCAGGACCTCGGGGTGTCCTCGCTGCTGCTCGTCGGGGTGGGCTACGCCGCCGGGCGCCTGCGCGAGCTACGCGATCCCGCCCACGCGCTGGCGCCCCTCGCCGTGGGCGCTCTGGCGACGTTCGTCACGGCGCTGGGCCTCACGGTCATCCAGCTCTCCCTCGGCGTCGACGCGCCCGTCTCGGCCCCGCTCCTCGTGCGCGAGCTGCTGACGCTCTGCGTCGTCAACACTCTGCTCGCCCTGCCCGTCCACGGCCTCGTGCGTCGCTCGCTCGCCTTCGCCCTGCCCGACGGCGGTCGGCGACGCCGCACCCGCCGCGCCTACGGGGCCGGCGCGCTCTCGCCACTGTCCTCCTCGCGCGGATGATCCAGAACGCCGACCCCGAGCGCCGGCCGCCGATGTCGCCCCAGCTCGCCGTCCGCGTGGCGCTGCTGGGGGGTGTCGCGCTCACGCTGTTCGCCGTCGTGTTCTTCCGCCTGTGGTTCCTGCAGGTGCTCTCGGGCGACCGCTACCTGGCCCAGGCCAACGACAACCAGGAGCGGCGGGTCACGATCCAGGCCCCACGGGGGACGATCCTCGACCGCAACGGCACGGTGATGGTCGACAACCGTGCCGCGGTGGCCGTGCAGGCGATCCCGGCCAAGCTGCCCACGCAGCGCTCGCAGCGCCGCACGGAGTTCGGGCGCCTGGCCCGGGTGCTCGGCGTCTCCGCCCGCCCGGCACGCTGCACCGTGGGACGCGACGTCGTGCGCGTCTCCGAGCTCCAGTGCGCGGTCGAGCGTCAGCACTACGCGCTGCCCTTCTCCAATGTCGTGCTCGAGCCCGACGCCACGCGCGCGCAGTTCTCCTACCTGTACGAGCACACGCCCGAGTTCCCCGGGATCACCGCCGAGCCGTCCTACCTGCGCCGCTACCCCTACCGGGGGCTCGCCGCGCAGGTGTTCGGGACGGTGGGACAGATCTCGCAGGCCGAGCTGAAGTGGAAGCACTTCAGGGGCGTGCCCCAGGGGACCGTCGTCGGCCAGGGCGGGATCGAGTACGCCTACGACCGCTACCTGCGCGGCCAGAACGGCTTCGAGCGGATCGCCGTCGACGCGCTGGGCAACGCCAAGCGCTTCCTGCGCCGCCGCTCCTCCGAGCAGGGCCGCACCCTGCGCCTGTCGCTCGACCTCGGCCTCCAACGCGCGGGGCAGCGCGCCCTGGCCACGGTCAACCCGTCCTCGCTCAACGGGGCCGCGTTCGTCGCCCTGGACCCGCGCAACGGCGAGGTCCTGGCGCTCGGCTCCAACCCGACCTTCGACCCCAACGTGTTCGCGAAGCCGATCACCAAGCATCGCTACGACGCCCTGTTCGGTCAGGCCGCGAACTACCCCCAGGTCAACCGCGCGACCTCGGGGGCCTATCCCACGGGCTCGACGTTCAAGCTGATCACCGCCACGGCGGCGGTGGAGAGCGGCACGATCACCCCGGACACGGTGATCAACGACCCGGGCTCGGTCACGATCGGGCGCATCCGCTTCCAGAACGCGGGGGGCGCGGCGAACGGCCCCGTCTCCCTGCGGCGCGCCATCCAGGTGTCCTCCGACGTGTTCTTCTACACCCTCGGCGCGCAGATGAACTCACCCCGCCCCGCCGGCGGCCCGCTCCAGACCTGGGCGCGTCGCTACGGGATCGGCCGCCCGACGGGGATCGACCTTCCCGGCGACGCCCCGGGGACCCTGCCCTCCCCGGCGTGGCGGGCGAACCGCAACGCGGAGGAGAAGCGCTGCGAGAAGCGCCGACGGATCCCGACCTGCGGCCTCTCCGACCTGCGCCCGTGGTCCATCGGCGACAACGTGAACACCGCCGTCGGCCAGGGCGACGTCCTCGCCTCCCCGCTCCAGATGGCCGTCGCCTACTCCGCGCTGGCCAACGGGGGACGCGTGGTCCGGCCCCACATCGGCCTCCAGGTCGAGGACGCGCTCGGGAAGGTGCTCCAGCGCATCGAGCCGCGGCCCGCGCGGCGGATCCCCATCTCGGAGACCACCCGCTCGGCGATCCTCGACGGCCTCAAGGCCGCGGCGGGCTCCCCCGGGGGCACGTCGGCCGACGTCTTCGCCGGCTTCCCGCGGGCGGTCTACGGCAAGACGGGGACGGCCGAGCGCCCGGGCCAGGCCGACCAGTCCTGGTACGTCTGCTACGTCCCCGATCCCCAGCGCCCGATCCTCGTCGCGGTGACCATCGAGAAGGGCGGGTTCGGGGCGCAGGCCGCGGCGCCCGCCGCGCGCCTCATACTCTCGCACTGGTTCCACGTGAAGGCTCAACTCGTGCGTGGCTCCTCCACGACCCGCTGATTTGAGCGCCACCGCCATCCCCCGCTCCCTCCGCGACGCCGCGCGTGCGCGCAGCGTTCCCCGGCTCGGGATCGACTGGCTGCTGCTGCTCGGCGCGTTCGGCCTCGTGGCCTGCTCGCTCATCACGATCAGGGGGGCCACGCGGAACGACGTCCCCGGCGCTCCGGACTTCTACGTCCTGCGTCAGGCGATCTACGCGGGGGTGGGGCTCGTGCTCGCCGCGATCCTCACGCGACTGGACTACTCGCGCCTGCGCGACTTCAAGGTGGCGATCTTCGGCCTGCTGCTGGGGTCGAACCTCCTCGTCCTCGGCGTCGCCGGGGCCACGCGCGGGGCCAAGCGCTGGATCGACCTCCCGTTCTTCCGGGTCCAGCCCTCCGAGCTGGGCAAGGTGCTGCTCATCGTCGCGCTCGCCGCCTTCGCCACCGACGGCATCCGCCGCCTGGGCGAGACCCGGCTGACGGTGCGCCTCGTGCTGCTCGCGCTCCTGCCGGCGCTGCTCGTGGTCGCCCAGCCCGACCTGGGCACGGGGATGGTCTACCTGGCCGCCTGCGCGGGGATCCTCTTCGTCGTCGGGGTCCCGTGGAAGCACCTCGCCGCGCTGGTGGCCCTCGTCGTGGCCGTCGCCGCGCTCGTGCTCGTCGCGGCGCCGGCGGTGGGCGTCCATCCCCTGAAGCCCTACCAGGTCCAGCGGCTCACGGGCTTCCTGAACCCGAGCCACGACCCGGCCGACCAGACCTACCAGATCAACCAGTCGCGGATCGCGATGGGCGCCGGCGGCAAGACCGGCCGCGGCGTGGCGCACGCGACCCAGACGTCGGGCAACTTCCTGCCCGAGCACCACACCGACTTCGTGTTCGCGGTCGTGGGCGAGACCTACGGGTTCGCCGGCGCCGCGATCGTTCTCTCCCTCTTCGCGCTGCTGATATGGCGGGCGCTGAGGATCCTCACCATGGCCAAGAACCTGTTCGGCGCGCTCGTCGCCGGCGGCATCCTCGCGATGCTGATGTTCCAGGTCTTCGTCAACGTCGGGATGACCGTCGGCATCGCGCCGATCACGGGCGTCCCGTTGCCGCTCATGAGCTTCGGCGGCTCGTCGATGCTCACCACGTTCATGTGCCTCGGACTGCTCCAATCCATACACGTGCAGGCGCGCATCGCCGCCGCACAGAAGAGCCGGGGCCCCGTCCTATGAAAGGGATGACCTCTCTTGAGAAAGCAAGTTCTCGTCAGCGTCGACCGGGGGGAGACCCGGGTCGCCACGCTCGAGGCGCCGGGAGATCCCGGCGCCACCCACTCCGCCACCGGCCGGCGTAGGCGCCGCACCAAGACCCCGACCGCCGGCTTCTCGGTCGCCGAGCTCTATCTCGAGCGCCGCGGCGGCCGCTCCATCGTGGGCAACATCTACCTGGGCCGCGTCGACAACGTCCTCGGCGGCCTGGAGGCCGCCTTCGTCGACTTCGGCCTGGACAAGAACGGCTTCCTCCACGTCGACGACATCGTCCTGCCGGGGATCGAGGTGGCCCGCCGCGGGCGGGACTCCTCGAAGGGCCAGCGCATCACCGAGCTGCTCAAGCCGGGCCAGGAGGTCGTCGTCCAGGTCAAGAAGGACCCGCTGAAGACCAAGGGAGCGCGGCTCACGATGGAGCTGTCGATCCCCGGGCGCTACCTCGTGTACTCGCCCCAGGGCGAGGGCCTCGGCGTCTCGCGCCGGCTCGACGACTCCGAGCGCGAGCGCCTGCGCAAGGAGATCAAGGGACTCGACCTCCGCAAGGGCGGCGCGATCGTCCGCACCGCGGCGGCGGGGGCGGTGCGGGCGGACTTCGAGCGCGAGCTGCAGTACCTGTTCAAGCTCAACGATGTCCTCGCCAAGCGCGCGGAGGCCGACGCGGCGCCGGCCCTGGTCTTCCAGGAGGCCGACCTGCCCGTGCGGGTGGTGCGTGACATCTTCTCCGCGCACTTCGAGCGGGCGATCGTCGACGACCCGCTCCAGCACCACCGGCTCACCTCGTTCTTCACCCGCACGGGCCCCGAGCTGGTCGACCGGATCGAGCTCTGGGAGGAGCCCGAGCCGCTCTTCGAGCGCTTCGGGATCGACGCCGAGCTCGTCAAGGTGCTCTCGCGCCGCGTGGACCTGAGCAGCGGCGGCTATCTCATCATCGACTACGCCGAGGCCCTGACGGTCATCGACGTGAACACGGGCTCGTTCACGGGCGGGCGCGGGAAGGGCGCGCGCCTGGAGGACACGATCACGAAGGTGAACATCGAGGCCGCGGAGGAGGTCGTGCGCCAGCTGCGCCTGCGCGACATCGGCGGGATCATCGTCATCGACTTCATCGACATGGCCCGGGGGCGGAACCGGGACGCGGTCCTCAAGACCCTGCGCAAGGCCCTGGACGAGGACCGCACGAAGACGTTCGTGGTCGAGATCTCGCCGCTCGGCCTGGTCGAGATGACCCGTCAGAACGTCACCGAGGGGGTCCGGGAGATCATGACCGATCCCTGTCCCACCTGCGACGGCGAGGGCGTGATCAAGTCGACGGAGACGATCGCCATCGAGCTCGAGCGGTGGCTGCGCGACGAGCTGGCCTCCCGCAAGGGTGTCGAGGCCGTGCTCGTCCAGGTCAACCCGCGGGTTTCCGCTGAGCTGACCCGCGACGGGGCCCGCGTGTTGCGCCACCTCGAGGACGCGACTGGAATCGACGTCTACTTCGAGGGCTCCGAGGGCCTGCCGCTCGAGCACGTGAACATCACCGGGCAGGGCACGCGGGAGGAGATCGCCCAGCGCGCGCTGCCGTTCGCGGCCGGCGACGAGGTGCTCGTGCACATCGTCGAGCCCCACATGTACGAGGCCGACGACGCGGTGGCGAAGATCGACGGCTACATCGTCTCGGTGACCGGTGGGGGCCGGTTCGTGGGCGACAAGAAGCTCGTGCGGATCGACGAGGTGGGGCGCACGGCGGCGGTCGCCACGCTCGTCGGAGGGGAGGCGGAGGACGGGGCGGACTCGGTAGACTCGCCCGAAGCACGGCGCCGTGGCCGCAGAGGCGGGCGGCGCCGTTCGCGTGCGACGGCATGACCTACGCGATCATCAAGACCGGCGGCAAGCAGTACCGCGTCGAGGAGGGGCAGACCCTCCTCGTCGAGCGGCTGCGCGTGGACGTGGGGGAGGCGGCCGACGTCCAGACGCTCCTCTCCGTCGGCGACCAAGGGCCGGCGGACGGCGGAGCCGTGCAGGCCGAGGTGGTCGGGCACGAACGCGGCCCGAAGCTCCGCGTCGTGAAGTTCAAGCCCAAGCGCGGCTACAAGCGCCGCACCGGCCACCGCCAGGATCTGACCCGGATACGGATCACGTCGCTGGGCTCCTCCTCCGCGCGCTCCGGGGGGGAGAGCTAGATGGCCCACAAGAAGGGACTCGGCTCCTCTCGCAACGGCCGCGACTCCAACGCCCAGCGCCTCGGTGTCAAGGTCTTCGCGGGCCAGACGGTGACGGGCGGCGAGATCATCGTGCGCCAGCGCGGCACCCGCTTCAAGCCCGGCGAGGGCGCCGGAATCGGGCGCGACGACACGATCTACGCCCGCGCCGCGGGCACCGTCGTGTTCTCGCAGGGCTGGCGCGGACGCGTGATCTCGATCGCTCCCGCCGAGTAGCGGGCGGAGATGTTCATGGGTCTGTTCTACCCCTCCTGGGCCACGGGACGGATGAGCATCTCGTTGACGTCGACATGCGGTGGCTGGGAGACCGCGTAGAGCACCGCGCGGGCGATGTCGTCGGCCGCGAGCGCGTCGGTCGGCTTGTCGTCGAAGAACGGCGTGTCGACCATGCCGGGCTCGATGAGCGTGACGCGCACGCCCGTCCCGTTGAAGTCCTGCCGGGCGGACTCGCCCATCCCCGTCACCGCCCACTTCGTCGCCGAGTAGAGCGAGCCCGGCAGCGCGCGGCGGCCCGCGACGGAGCCCGTGAGCAGCAGGTGTCCCCTGGCTTCGCGCAGGGCGGGCGCGGTGGCGCGGATCGTGTATGCCGCGCCGAGGACGTTGGTCAGGACCATCTGGCGCCACTCCTCCGGATCGCCCTTCTCGAAGCCCCGGGGCCCGCCGAAGCCCGCGTTAGCGAAGGCGACGTCGACGCGCCCGAAGGCGTCGCGGGCGCGCTGCACCAGCGCCTCCTGCTGTCCGAAGTCGGTGACGTCGCAGGCGACGGCGAGGGCGCGCTCGTCGCCGCCGAGCTCGGCGGCGAGACCCGCGAGCCTGTCCTCGGAGCGGGCGGCGAGGACGAGGCGGTAGCCGGCCTGCGCGGCGTGCCGGGCGGTCGCCGCGCCGATGCCGCTCGAGGCGCCGGTGATGAGGAAGACGGGGTCGTCGGGCATGGGAGGGTGGGCTCCTTAGGATTCGATGGGAACGGACGATGCTCACGGACCACGCGAAGATCCACGTCTCGGCCGGCGGCGGAGGGGACGGGTGCCTCTCCTTCCGGCGGGAGGCACATGTGCCCAAGGGCGGCCCCGACGGGGGGGACGGCGGTCGTGGCGGCGACGTCGTGCTCGAGGCCGACGACGCCCTCCGCGATCTTGCCCCCTTCCGGCGCCGAGCGCACTTCAAGGCGCCACGTGGCGCGCACGGCCAGGGCGCCCAACGCCACGGGGCCAACGGCGAGGAGCTCGTGGTGCGGGTCCCGCCGGGGACGGTGGCGACCCTCGCGGACTGGACGACATGGGACCTCGTCGCGCCGGGTCAGCGCGTCGTGGTGGCCCGCGGCGGCTCGGGCGGACGGGGCAACCGGCGCTTCAAGTCCTCCACGCGCCAGGCGCCGCGGTTCTCCGAGCGCGGGCTGGAGGGGGGCGAGGACTGGGTCGACCTGCGGCTCAAGCTCCTGGCCGACGTGGGGCTGGTGGGGCTCCCGAACGCCGGGAAGTCGTCCCTGCTCGCACGCATGACCCGCGCGGCGCCCAAGGTCGCCGACTACCCGTTCACGACGCTCGAGCCCGTGCTCGGAACCCTCGAGGCCGACGACCGCCAGCTCGTCCTCGCCGACATCCCCGGGCTGATCGAGGGCGCGAGCGGTGGCGCCGGCCTGGGGCACGAGTTCCTCGCCCACGTCGAGCGCTGCCGGCTGCTCGTGCACGTGCTCGATCTCGCCCCGCTGGACGGGTCCACGCCGGCCGAGAACTTCGACCTCGTGGAGCGCGAGCTCGCTCTGCACGACCCGCGTCTCGCCGCCCTGCCCCGGGTGGTCGCGCTGTCCAAGGCGGACCTCGTGGTGGAGGAGGAGGCCGAGCGCGCGGCGGCGGAGTGGCGCCAGCGCGTGGACGAGGTGATCGTCACCTCCTCGGCGACGGGGTTCGGCACCGATGTCCTGGCCAAGCTCCTGCTGGAGCGGGTGCCGCTCGCCGGGCCGGCGGCGGTGGAGCTCGTCGAGGAGCCGCTCGCCGAGCACCTCGTCTTCCGCCCCGCCGAGGACCGTGGCTTCCGCGTGGAGCGGGCGGGCGAGAGGGTGTTCCGGGTCGTGGGCGCCCAGACCGACCGACTGGTGGCGCGGTTCGACCTCGAGAACCCCGACGCCCTGGACCATCTCGAGGGCCGCCTGCGCCGGCTGGGGGTCGTGCGGGCGCTCGAGGCCGCGGGGTGGGAGCCCGGCGACGACGTGGAGATCGGCGGCGTGGAGTTCGAGCTCGATCCGGCATGAGCGTGGTGGTGGTCAAGCTCGGCTCGAGCGTCGTGGCCGACGAAGCGGGCATGGTCCGGGAAGACGTTCTCGCGGGCGTCTGCGATGAGGTAGCGCGACTGCATGCGGCCGGCCGCGACGTCGTCCTCGTCACCTCGGGGGCGATCGCCGTGGGGATGCGGGTGCTCGGGCTGCCCGTGCGCCCGCGCGCCGTGGACGAGCTCCAGGCCGCGAGCGCGGTGGGGCAGGGCGGGCTCTACGGGACCTACGAGGAGCTGCTCCGCGCGCGGGGCCTCCGGGCGGCGCAGGTGCTCCTCACGTTCTTCGACATGAGCGCGCGGCTGCACTACGTCAACGCCCGGTCGACGCTCTCGCGGCTGCTGGCGTGGCGGGTGGTCCCGGTCGTGAACGAGAACGACACGACGACGACCGACGAGATCTCCTTCGGCGACAACGACTTCCTCGCCGCCCAGGTGGCGATCCTCCTCGGGGCCGAGCTGCTCGTCCTGCTGACCTCCACGGACGGGCTCTTCACCGCCGATCCCCGCGCGGACCCGGAGGCCGAGCGGGTCCGCGAGGTGCGCGATCCGGTGGAGATCGAGGCGCTGCGGATCGGCCGCTCGACCTCGCCACTTGGCTCGGGAGGAATGCGCTCGAAGGTGGTGGCCGCCGACATGGCGACCGCCGCGGGGATCCCGGCCGTGGTCGGGCCGGGGTTCCGGGCCGGCGTGATCGCCGCCGCGGTGGCCGGAGAGGACGTGGGGACGCGCTTCCACGCCCGCGCGGCGCGGTTCTCCTCGTTCAAGCTGTGGCTGAAGTACGCGAAGCCGAGCCGCGGGACGGTGCGCGTGGACGGCGGCGCGGCGCGGGCCCTGCGCGACGGGGGAACGAGCCTGCTGCCGGTGGGCATCGTGGAGGTGGCGGGGTCCTTTGACGCCGGTGACGCGGTGGAGGTCCTCACCGACGGGGACACGATCGGGAAGGGGATCTCGAACTTCTCCTCCGAGGAGCTGCGGCGGGTGGCCGGCCTGAAGACCCCGCAGGTACGCGAGCTGCTCGGCCAGGCGAGCGAGGAGGCCGTGCACCGCGACTACTTCGTGCTGGCGTAACCTTCCACGGCGAAAGGCCCGAATGGCTGTAGCCGAGCGCACCGTCACCGACATCTGCCTCGCCGCGCGCGCTGCGGCGCGTCTGCTGGCGGGGATGGGCTCGAAGGTCAAGGACGCGGCGCTGCTCGGAATCGCCTCCGCCCTGGAGGCCCGCACGCCGGAGATCCTCGAGGCCAACGCACGTGACGTGGAGGGCGGGCGGGTGGCCGGGCTCTCCCCGGCGCTGCTCGACCGGCTCACGCTCGATCGGGCGCGGGTTCGCGCGATGGCCGAGGGCGCCCGGGCGATCGCCGCGCTGCGCGATCCGGTGGGCGAGGTGGTCGAGGGGTTCCGGCTTCCCAACGGGCTCGACGTGCGCAAGGTGCGCGTGCCGCTCGGGGTGGTCGCCGTGGTCTACGAGGCGCGGCCGAACGTGACGATCGACGCCGCCGCCCTGGCGCTGAAGTCGGGGAACGCCGTGGTGCTGCGAGGGTCGTCCTCGGCCGCGCACTCCAACGCGGTGCTCGCCGCCGTCGCGGCACAGGCGGCGGAGGAGGCGGGCGTCCCCGCGGGGGCGCTGGCCCTCGTGGCCGGCGGCGGCCGGGAGGAGCTCGCCGAGCTCGCGACCCGGACGGGGGTGGTCGACCTCATCATCCCGCGCGGGGGCGAGGGGCTGAAGGCGGCCCTCTCCGCGGTGGCCACGGTGCCGGTGATCTATGCGGCCTCGGGGAACTGCCACGTGTACGTCGACGCCACCGCCGACCTGGAGGCGGCCACCGCGATCGCGGTCAACGCCAAGGTCCAGCGGCCGGGGATGTGCAACGCGGCGGAGACCCTGCTCGTGCACCGCGACATCGCGCCGGAGTTCCTCCCGCGCGCGCTGGCCGCGCTGGCCGACGAGGGCGTCGAGCTGCGCGGGGACGACACCACGCGGGCGCTCGCGGGGGACGTCGACGTGCGCGCGGCGGACGCGGCGGACTGGGCGACGGAGTTCCTCGCGCTCGTCCTCGCCGTCCGGGTGGTCGACTCACTCGAGGAGGCGATCGAGCACGTGACCGCCTACGGCTCCGGGCACTCGGAGGCGATCGTCACGCGGGACACCGCGGCGGCGCGCGCCTTCTCGCTGGGCGTCGACGCCGCCTGCGTCTACGTGAACGCCTCGACGCGCTTCACGGACGGGGGCGAGTTCGGGATGGGCGCCGAGATCGGCAACTCCACCCAGAAGCTGCACGCGCGCGGCCCGATCGGGCTGCGGGAGCTGTGCACGACGAAGTACCTCGTCGAGGGCGACGGGCACGTCCGCCCGTAGCTCGGGGCGGGTGGACCCGACCCGGGTCGGGATCCTCGGCGGGACGTTCAACCCGCCGCACATCGCCCATCTCGTCGCCGCGGCGGAGGCGCGGGCCCAGCTCGGGCTCACGCGGGTGCTGCTGTTGCCGGTCGCGGTCCCGCCCCACAAGGAGGCCGAGCGCGATCCGGGCGCGGAGGAGCGGTGGGAGCTCTGCCGGGCCGCGGCGGCGGGGGTGGAATGGCTCGAGGTCTCGCGCCTCGAGCTCGACCGGGGTGGGCCGTCGTACACCGTCGATACGCTGACGGAGCTGCATGAGCGCTCCCCGGAGGACGATCTGACCTTCATCGTGGGCGGCGACATGGCGCTCGACCTCCCGCGCTGGCGCGAGCCCCGCGAGGTCCTCCGCCTCGCCCGCCTGGGCGTCGCCGAGCGCGCCGAGGTCTCCTCGGACCGGATCGTGTCGGCGCTGGCCGGGCTCGGGGCGGAGGATCGCGTCGACTTCTTCGCGATGCCGCGCCTTGACGTGTCCTCGAGCGACGTGCGCGACCGGGTCGCGTCCAACCGGCCGGTGCGCTGGCTCGTGCCCGACGCGGTGGCGGAGCGCATTGCGGCGCGGGGGCTGTACACGTGAGCCCCGAGGAGCTCTCCCGCGTGGTCGCCGGCTACGCCGCCGACAAGAAGGCTCAGGACATCCTCGAGCTCGACCTCCGCGGGGTCCTCGGCTACACGGACGCCTTCCTGATCTGCACGGGCAACACCGAGCGCCAGACCAAGGCGATCCACGACGGGATCCTCGAGGGGATGAAGCGCGGCCACGACGTCCGCCCCCGCCGGGTCGAGGGCCTCCCCGAGGCGACGTGGATCCTCATGGACTACCTCGACGTCATCGTCCACGTCTTCACCCCGGACGCCCGCGCCTTCTACCGGCTCGAGCACCTGTGGGGGGAGGCCCCGGCGCGGGCGGTGGGGGCGTAAACGCTCCGTCCGGTCCACGTGCAAACGTGTGTTCGTGCTGACGACGAGCGAGAAGGGTGGCGTAGCGGAGCTGAAGATCGCCGCGCTGGCCGCCGACCTGGGCGTGCCGGTGCTGCGCCCGATGACCGAGCAGCTGCGCTACGACCTCGCGTTCGACTGGGGCGGTCGCATCTGGCGGGTGCAGTGCAAATGGGGTTCGCTCGCGAACGAGGGAGCCGTGGTCGCCGCTCATCTCGGCGGCAGCTACCATAGCCCTCGCGGGTACGTTCGAAGCTCCTACTCCGCCGACGAGGTCGACCTCGTCGCGGTCTGGTGCGCCGAGATCGAGCGTGGGTTCCTGCTGCCAATCGAGCTCGTCGCCGGACGATGCTACGTCTATCTGCGCCTCACCCCTCCACGGAACGGGCAGCGCGCATGCGTTAACCTTGCGTCCGATTTCGACTTCACTGGGGCTGTAGCTCAGCTGGAAGAGCGCCGCCATGGCATGGCGGAGGCCAGGGGTTCGAGCCCCCTCAGCTCCACTTCCTCGGCGACCGTGAGCGTCATCGGCTCGCACGAGTTCCGTGAGCACTTCGGCTGGTACCTCGAGCGCGCGGCGGCGGGCGACCAGTTCCACATCACCCGCCACGGCCGGGGTTTCGCCACCCTCTCGCAATCGCAGCGCGGATGAGGCTCGCGTGCGATGGTGCCAGCGTGCCGCACTCCACGAAGGTCAGCGGTGCGGTCCTCATAGCGAGCGCGGCGCTCGTCGGTTGCGGGGGAGGCGACGGGCCATCCGCCTCGCGCTCGTCGTCGCATGGAGCGAACGCTCCGAGCGCAGACCGGCTGCGTTCCCGTCGCCTCGCCGGCCGCGCTGGAACGCGAGCTTGCGCACGGCGCGCGGCTCGTGAAGTTCGCGGCGGCGCAGTCGAGCGCCCGGATCGCCGGGTTCCCCGTCGACCGTGTTACGATATATCGCGTAAGCAAACTAAAAGGGAGAGCGACATGCACGCTTCCTACACAATCCATCCACTCGAAGACCGGCTGCGCGAGCGCTTGGGCCCCGGCCCGGTGAGCCCCGTCGGCTGCCGGCACATGCACGCCGAGGGCGGACGTGGCCCAGGCCGGCGGGGCCGGCACGGCCCGCCTCACGGGGGGTTCCCCGGCTTCCTCGGACGCGGCCCCCGGGCCGCGCGGGGCGACGTCCGAGCGGGCATCCTCGCGCTGCTCGCCGAGGAGCCGATGCACGGCTACCAGATCATGCAGGAGCTCGCCGAGCGCTCCGGCGGCGTCTGGCGGCCCAGCCCGGGCTCGATCTACCCGACGCTCCAGCTCCTCCAGGACGAGGGCCTCGTCTCCGGCCAGGAGCGCGAGGGGGGCCGCAGGCTGTTCGAGCTCACCGACGCCGGCCGCGAGGCCGCCACGGCGGGCGCGGGCCAGCGCGCGCCCTGGGAGGCCGTCGGCGACGAGGGCGACACCGGAGCGCTCGAGCTCCGGGACCTCCTCGGCCAGGTCGCCGCGGCGGCCCGGCAGGTCGTCCGCGCCGGCGAGGCGCCGCAGATCGCCCAGGCGAAGGAGATCCTGCGCGAGGCGCGTCAGCGCCTCTACCGCGCGCTCGCCGACGACGACGAGCCGCGGTCGCAGGCCTAGTAGGCGCCGAGCCTAGGAGCGGCGGGGGAGGAACTCGGGGACCTCGAGGTCCTCACCCTCCTCCGCGCTCCGCGGGCCGACCCCGCCGCCGGGAGCTTCCGGAGGCAGCGGGCTCGGGCTCGGCCCGGTCGAGCTCGACCGTGAGCGCCTGGTGGGCGCGTGCGACGTCGTCCAGCAGGCGCTCGGCGTTGGCGCGCAGGGAGCTTGAAAGCTGGTGGAGGTTCGCCCCCAGCTCCGTGCCCTCGGCGCGCACGTCGTCGGCGGCCGCCCGCGCGGAGATGAGCATCGCCTGTGCCTCCCGCCGGGTGCGCTCGCGCTGCTCGGAGGTGTCAGCCGTCGCCTCGGCCCGCAGGCGGTCCGCCTCCTCCTGGGCGCTCGCCACGGTCTCCAGCGCCTCGCCGGCCGCCCGGCTGCGCTCGGCCTCGGCCTCCTCCGTCGCCCGGGCGCGCAGCGCGGCGGCCTCGGCCCGGGCGCCGGCTACGAGCTCGCGCGCCTCGGCCTCGGCGGCGCGGATGCGGTTGTCGGCCGCCCGGTCGCCCTCGGCGATGCGGTCGCGCATGCGCTGCTCGCCCTCGGCGCGCATGCGCTCGGCCACCTGCTCGGCGGCGGCGACGATCGCTCCCACCCGATCTGCGGTCCGCTCGGCGCTCATGGCGCGATCCTAGGCGGCACCCCGGATCCACCCGCGACCGGCGCCCGGCCTGGTAGCGGCGGTGGTCACCGCCGCCCGGCGTGCGCTCGAGGAGGCTCCTGCGCTCCCAGCGGGGCTCCACCCCCCCGTCCGACGGCCACCACGCGAGAGGCCAACTACGCTTCCCCCGCCGTGGCCCCCGACCGCTACACCCCCCGCGAGATCGAGCGGCGCTGGCAGGAGGTCTGGGCCGAGGAGAAGACCTGGGAGGTCCCGAACGAGGGCGTCGATCCCGCCCGCTCCTCCTACGTGCTCGAGATGCTCCCGTACCCGAGCGGCGAGCCCCACGTCGGCCATCTGAAGAACTACTCCGTCGGCGACGCCGTCGCGCACTTCCGCCGGCGCAACGGCCAGACCGTCCTGCACCCGATGGGCTACGACGCGTTCGGCCTGCCCGCCGAGAACCACGCGATCAAGACCGGTGAGCATCCCCGCGCCTCGACCGAGAAGTCCATCGCCGAGTTCCAGCGCCAGTTCCGCGACTGGGGCATCTCCATCGACTGGAGCCGGGAGCTCGCCACGTGCGAGCCCGAGTACTACCGCTGGACCCAGTGGATCTTCCTCGCGCTCTACGAGCGCGGGCTGGCCTACCGCAAGGAGGCGGCGGTCAACTGGTGCCCGAACGACGCGACCGTCCTCGCCAACGAGCAGGTGATCGCCGGGCGCTGCGAGCGCTGCGGGCACGAGGTCGAGGTCCGTCAGCTCGAGCAGTGGTTCCTGCGGATCACGGACTACGCGGATCGCCTGCTCGACGACCTCGCCGAGATCCGCTGGCCCGAGCACGTCACGGCGATGCAGCGCAACTGGATCGGGCGCTCCGAGGGTGCGAAGGTCGCCTTCCGCTGCGAGTCCCTCGGCGTCGAGTTTCCCGTCTTCACCACCCGCCCGGACACGCTGTTCGGCGCGACGTTCTTCGTGCTCGCGCCCGAGCACCCCGACGTGGAGCGGATCGCCGCTCGGACGGGCCAGGAGGACGCCGTGCGCGCGTACGTCGCGGGGGCGATGGCGGAGTCCGCCGAGGAGCGCGGCGACGTCGAGAAGCCCAAGACGGGCGTGTTCCTCGGGCGCACGGTGACCAATCCGGTCAACGGCGAGGAGCTTCCGATGTACGTCGCCGACTACGTGCTCATGGAGTACGGGACGGGGGCGATCATGGCCGTGCCCGGGCACGATGCGCGCGACTTCGCCTTCGCTCAGGCCTTCGACCTCCCGATCAAGCGCGTCGTCGGCGGCGGTGAGGAGCTTCCCTACACCGGGGACGGGCCGATCGTCAACTCGCACCCCGACTTCGATGGGCTCCAGAACCGCGACGCGCTCGAGAAGATCGTCGTCTGGCTCGACCGCGAGGGCCGCGGGCACGCGACGGTCTCCTACCGGCTGCGCGACTGGCTGATCTCGCGCCAGCGCTACTGGGGCTGCCCGATCCCCGTCGTCTACTGCTCGCGCGAGTGCGGAGCCGTCCCCGTGCGCGTCGAGGACCTCCCGGTCGTGCTGCCCGACGTCGAGGACTACGCGCCGCGCGGGCGCTCGCCCCTCGCGGCCGCCCAGGAGTGGGTGCGGACCACCTGCCCGCGCTGCGGCGCCGAGGCCCGGCGCGAGACCGACACGATGGACACGTTCGTCGACTCCTCGTGGTACTTCCTGCGCTACTGCGACGCGCGCAACGACGCCGCCGCATGGGACCCCGGGGTGCTCGCGCGCTGGATGCCCGTCGACCAGTACATCGGCGGGGTGGAGCACGCGATCCTCCACCTCATGTACGCGCGCTTCTTCTGCAAGGCGCTGTCGGACATCGGGCTGATGGACGTGCAGGAGCCGTTCTCGGCGCTCTTCACCCAGGGGATGATCACCCGCGACGGGGCGAAGATGTCCAAGTCGAAGGGGAACGTCGTGTCCCCGCGGGAGATCGTCGAGCGGCTGGGCGCGGACACCGCGCGGACGTACATCCTCTTCATCGGACCACCCGACTCCGACGTGGACTGGTCGGACTCGGGCGCCGAGGGCGTGCACCGCTTCCTCGCCCGGCTGTGGAGGGGTGGGGTGGAGGTCGCGGCGCTGCCCGCGGAGGAGGCGTCCATCATTTCGGAGGGGGCCGATCTCGTCCTGCTGCGCGCCGCGCACCGGGCGATGGAGAAGGTCACGGGCGACATGGGGCGCTTCGCCTTCAACACCGCGATCTCGGCGGTGATGGAGCTCGTCAACGAGGGGTGGAGGCTGCGCGACGAGGCGGGCCCGGGGGCACGACGCTTCGCCTTCGCCACCGCGGCGTCACTGGTGTTCCCGTTCGCCCCCCACGTGGGGGCGGAGGTCTTCGAGCTGCTCACGGGACGGCGGGTGTGGGAGGAGGAGTGGCCCGAGGCCGATCCGGCGCTCCTGGAGACCGACACCTTCGAGCTCGTCTGCCAGATCAACGGGAAGGTCCGCGACCGGGTGGCGGCGCGCCCGGACGCCTCGCGCGAGGAGCTCGAGGCGCTGTGCCGCGAGGCGCCGAACGTGCGCGCGCACCTGGCCGGGGGCGACGTGGTCAAGGTGATCGTCGTGCCGGGCAAGCTCGTGAACCTCGTCGTCCGGTAGGTCCGGGCGGCGGGGGCGGCGGGGACGGCGCTGGTCGGGTAGCGTCGCGCGTCCGTGGCCCGCACGCTCCTCGTCACCGCGACCCTCGCCCTCGTGTCCGTGGCGACGTCGGCGGTCGCCGGGGCGCAGGCCGCGACGCCGCGCCGCCCGGCTCGCGCGGCGGCTCCGGCCGCCTCCGCGCCGCTCCCCTCCCTCCGCGGGCCGCGCGAGGTGGCCCTCGGCGGGCTCCTCGAGCTGCACGGCGGTGCGGCGCGGGGCGAGGCCGTGCGCGTCGAGCGGCGGCTGGGCGATCGCTGGCGGACGGTGGGGCGCGGCCGGGCGAGCGCGGCCGGCCGGTTCCGCGTGCGCTTCCGCGCTCCGGGCCGGTCGGGACGGCTGACGCTCCGCGCCCGGGCCGGGGACGGCGCGCCGTCACGTCTCCTGCGTGTCGGGGTCCGGCCGCTCGTCCTCGCCGTGGTGGGCGACGTCAACCTCGGTGACCTCCCGGGCGCCTACATCGCGCGCTTCGGTCCCGGCTATCCGTGGGGCTCGGTCGGCCCGGTGCTGCGCCGGGCGGACCTCGCGTTCGCGAACCTCGAGTGCGCGGTCTCCCGGTACGGGCGGCGGGTCCACAAGCGCTTCACCTTCCGGGGACGGCCGTTCGCGCTGCGCGGCGCGCGGCGCGCCGGCGGCCTCGACGTGGTGAACCTCGCGAACAACCACTCGGGGGACTTCGGGCCGGGCGCCCTGCGCGACACCCTCCACTGGACCCACCGCTTCGGTATCGCCGCGGTGGGGGCGGGCCGGGACGCCGCGGGCGCCGCCCGGCCGGTCGTGGTGCGCCGGCTCGGGCTGCGGATCGCCTTCGTCGGCTTCTCGGACATCCTCCCGTACTCGTTCCGGGCCGGCCGCGGCCGGGCGGGGACGCAGTTCGCCTCCTTCGGGGCGATCCGCTCCGGCGTCCGCCGCGCCCGCCGGCACGCGGACGTCGTCGTGGCGACCTTCCACTGGGGCGTCGAGCGCTCGTTGGTCCCGACTTCGCGCCAGCGCGCCTTCGCCGATGCCACGCTGCGGGCCGGGGCGACCGCCGTGATCGGCGCGCATCCCCACGTGTTGCAGCCGATCCGGCGCTCGGGTTCACGGCTGGTCGCCTACTCGCTGGGCAACTTCGTCTTCGGCGCCGTGTCCGCGCCCACCGCGCGGACCGGGATCCTCCTCGTCCGCCTCGCTCGCCGCGGCGTGGTCGGGACCCGGTTCCGGGCGGCGCGGATCGTCGCGACCCGGCCGCTGCTGCGCTGACTCCGGCGCACAAGCGGCGCAGGATCGGCACGAAGCGCGCGTCCTCCGTGCGCGTCGGCGATCTAGCGTCGCGACCACGATGGTCGACGCGCAGAAGGTCCAGTGGGCGGGGTACGCGGTGGCCGCGGTCCTCGTGGTCGTGCTCGGGGCCACGTACCTCAGGTCCGGAGGCGGAGGGACGGCCGGGGGCGCGGGCCCGGGCGCCTCCCGGACCGCGCCGGTCAAGGTGACCCAGGGCGGCGGAGCGGACGCGGTGGTCGACGTCACCGGCGCCGTCCGGAGGCCCGGTGTGTACCGCCTGCCCTCCGACCGGCGCGTGCAGGACGCGGTGCGCCGGGCGGGTGGGCCGACGCGGCGCGCCGAGCTCGCGGCGGTGAACCTCGCGGCCCGGCTCACCGACGGGGCGCAGATCCTCGTTCCGGTCCGGGCCGTCGCCGGCGGGGGAGGGGTCGCGGCCGCGAGCGGGACGGCGGTCACGCCGGCCGGTCCGGTCAACCTGAATACCGCGACGCCCGAGCAGCTCGACGGTCTCGACGGCATCGGTCCCACCACCGCCCAGAAGATCGTCGAGTACCGCAAGGAGCACGGGGGCTTCGGCTCCCTCCAGGATCTCGACCGCATTCCGGGGATCGGGCCCAAGCGCCTCGCCGCGCTGAAGGGCAAGGTCACGCCCTGAACGCGTGGGCGCTCGTCTCGAGGTCCCTCGGCGCCCTGCGGGCACGGCCCCGACACCTCCTGCTGTGGGCGCTGGTGGCCGGGCTGCTCGCCGCGTCCTTCGGCCCCCCGGTTGCGCTGCTCGTCGCTGCCGGAGCGGCGCTGCTCGGCGGCCGGGCGGCGCTCGCGCTCGCTGCGGCCCTCGCCGTCCTCGCCGGAGCGTCGCTCGGCGGCGCCCGTCTCGACGCGCTCCACGCCACCGCCCTGGGTCCCGCCTTCGGTCACGAGGTGACCGTTCGCGGGGTGGCCCTCGAGCCTCCACGCCCGCGGACGTTCGGCGGTCACACCGCGCTCGTCCGGCTCGCCAGTGGTCGGGGGAGGGGGGAGCGGGTCGCGGTGCAGACGCGCGCAGCGGGCGGCTGGCGAGCGCGGTCGACGGCGAGCGGGGGCGCGGCGGCGAGCGGGGGACCCGGACGCCGAGGACCACCCCCCTCCGAGAGCGCTTCGCGCGAGGGGTGGCCGGTACGGGCCGTGGGGGCGCAGGTGAGGATCTCCGGGCTGCTGCGCAGGCTGCGCGACAAGGAAGCCTGGCTCGGCCGCCGGGGGGCGCACGCGGTGCTCGTCGCGGATGCCATCCAGCCCACGGGCCGGCGGCGGGGCGGCGTCCCCGGCGCGGTGGACCGGCTCCGGGAGCGGGCGGAGGACGCGCTCGCCGGGCGACTCCCCACGCGCGAGGGGGCGCTGCTGCGCGGGATGGTTCTCGGCGAGGACGATGCTCTCCCGGCGGAGGTCCGCGACGACTTCCGCGCCGCCGGGCTGTCGCACATCGTCGCCGCCTCGGGGCAGAACATCGTCCTGCTCGGGGCGCTGGCGCTCCCGCTGCTCGCCCTGATGGGCCTGGGCCTCCGTGCCCGTCTCGGCGCCCTGCTCGGGCTCACCGCCCTCTACGTCCCGCTCGCGGGGGGAGGGCCGTCGATCCAGCGCGCGGGGATCATGGGTGCGGCGGGGGTCGCCGCCATGCTCGCCGGCCGTCCCGCCCAGCGGTTCTACGCCCTGGGCCTCGCCGCCGCGGTGACTCTCGCGCTCAACCCGGCGAGCGCCGGCGACCCCGGCTGGCAGCTCTCCTTCGCCGCCGTCGTGGCGATCTTCCTCCTCGCGCCGCGGCTGGCCGCCGGCCTGTCGGACCGCCGCGTTCCCGGTCCCCTCGCGGAGGCGGCCGGGCTCACGGCGGCCGCGACCCTGGGGACCGCCCCGCTGCTCGCGCTGCACTTCGAGCGGCTCTCGCTCGTCTCCCTGCCGGTGAACGTCCTCGCCGCCCCCGTCGTCGCCCTCGCGATGTGGGTGGGCTTCGCGGCGGGGGCGGTGGCGCAGCTCGCGCCCGCCGCCGGGGTGCTGCTCGCGCTCCCCGCCGCGCCGCTGCTCGGCTTCCTCACCGGGCTGGCGCACGTGGCCGCGAGGCTGCCGCACGCTCAGCTCGGCCTCCACCTCGGCGTCCTGGCGCTCCTCGGCGTCTACGCGCTCGGCGCCGTCGTCGTCCTGCTCCCGCGCGCCCGGCGGCCCGCGCTGGCCGCGAGCGCCGTGGCCGTCCTTGCCGCCCTGGCGTGGCCGGCGGTCGCCGCGCCGTCCCCGCCCGCGGAGCCCCGCGCGCTGTTCCTCGACATCGGTCAGGGCGACGCGACCCTGCTCCAGGCCGGCCCGCACGCCGTCCTCGTCGACGCCGGGCCGCCCGACGGCCCCATCCTCGCCCGGCTGCGCGACGCGGGGGTCACGCGGCTCGACCTCGCGGTGATCACGCACGCCCAGGCCGACCACGAGGGCGGGATGGGACCCGTGTTGCGGACGCTCCCGGTGGGGGCGCTGCTCGACGGCGGCGCCGGCGCACGCACCCCCGAGCATCGGGGGCTCGCCGCCCTGGCCGCCGCCCGGCATGTGCCGCAGCTCATCCCGGGGGCCGGGCAGGTTCTCATCGCCGGCCCCATCCGCCTGCGGATCCTCTCGCCCGAGGCCGAGCCCGCGGCGCTCCATGCCGGGGAGGACCCCAACCTGCGCGCGGTCGTCGCCGAGGGAATGCTGCCCGGCCTGCGCGTCCTGCTCACCGCCGACGCGGAGTCCGACGTCACCCTGCCCCTCCCGCTCGAGCCCGTCGACGTGCTCAAGGTCGCCCACCACGGCTCGGACGATCCCGGCCTGCCCGAGCTGCTCACCCGTCTCCGTCCTCGCGAGGCCGTGATCGAGGTCGGCGCGCACAACTCCTACGGCCATCCGACCCCCTCCACCCTCACGGCTCTACATGCCGCCGGTGTCCCGTTCATGCGCACCGACAAGGACGGGACCGTGGAGGTACGCGGTCGGGCTTCGCCGAGCGGTGCCCGCCGCCTCCGGCACCCCTAGCCTCCACCCGTGGCCGAGCTCAAGCGGGCCTACCTCTTCCACGGCGACGATCACGCGCGGATCGGCGAGCGCCGCGCCGGCCTGCGGGTCCTGGCCGAGCGCGAGAGCGGAGCGGCCGGTCTCGAGATCCTCGAGGGCGACGGCGCCACCGCCGACGCCGCGCTCGGGGCCCTCTCGGCGCTCACCTTCGCCCTCGGGCGGCGCTTCGTCGTCGTCGACGGGGTCGAGCGCTGGACCGCGGCCGACGCCGACCGCGTCGCCTCCGCCCTCGCCACGCTCACCGACGACATCACCGTCGCCTTCTTCGCTCGCGAGGAGGGCCGTGCGAAGGTGCCCAAGAAGCTCGCCGACGCGATCATCGCCGCTGGCGGGGACGTCCGCGAGGAGGCCATGGTAAAGCCCTGGGAGCTGCCGAAGTGGGTAGCCGCGCGTGCCCGCGAGCTCGGCCTCACCGTCGAGCCCGGGGCGGCGAAGGCGCTCGTGGCCCACGTCGGTGAGCGCCAGGCGCGCCTCGTCCGGGAGCTCGAGAAGCTCGCACTCGCCCTGCCCGCGGGCGGCACGGTCACCCCCGAGCTCGTCGACGAGCTCAGCGCACCCTCGGCCGAGCGCAAGGCGTGGACGCTCGCGGACGCCCTCGTCGCGGGGGACGGCGCCGCCGCCCTGCGCGCCTACCTCGACCTCCGCGCCCAGGGCGAGCGGCTGCCCGGGTTGATCTACCAGATGGTCCGCCGGCTGCGGGACGCCCTCGGCGCCGCCACGCGTCTCGAGGCGGGGGAGGCACCCGCGCAGGTCAAGCGTTCGCTGCGCATGCCCCCCCGCGCGGCCGAGCGCTTCCTCGCCGACGTCCGGGGGACGGACTCGGCCACCCTCCGCGACGCACTGACGACCATCGCCGACCTCGAGCTCGCCTCCCGCGGCGGGGGCGCCGGGGTCCTCGCCGAGGACACGCGCGCGGTGCGCGCCCTGGCGGACATCGCCGCGTGAGACCAGGTGGGCGCCCGCCGCTCACCGGCCGGGTGCTCTCGCTCCAGGTTGGTCGCCCGACCCACCTGCCCCGGGAGGAGCGCTAGGAGAAGGCGCCGGCCTGCATCCGCGCGGCGCGGGACTTCTTCCGGGCGCCCGTGTTGCGGTGCATCGCGCCCGACCGGACGGCCTTGTCGATCGTCGAGACGAGCTCGCGGTGCTCGACGTCCGTCATGGCCTGATCCCCCGCGGACACGGCGCCCTCGAGCCGACGGAAGTACGTCCGCACGCGCGAGGTGTAACGGCGGTTCTCGAGCCGCTCGCGCTCCGTACGCAGGATGCGCTTCTTCTGGGAGGCGATGTTGGCCACAGACGGGCTTACCATAGCGCCCGCGTGACCACATCCAGCGCCGCCCAGACGCCCGCGCCACGGGCGCGACGGCGCGTCGCGATCAACACCGCGATCTTCTCCGTGGCCACCGGATTGTCCCGGATCATGGGGCTGATCCGCGAGGTCGTGGCCTCGCGCTACTTCGGCACGAGCGGCCCCGCGTCGGCCTTCACGCTCGCCTTCCAGGTCCCCAACCTCGTGCGCTCCCTGTTCGCCGACGCGGCGATCTCCGCGGCCTTCGTGCCCGTGTTCACCGAGCTGCTCGAACGAGACGAGAAGAAGGAGGCCTTCCGCCTCGCCTCGACCCTGTTCTGGGTGATCCTCGCCGTCCTCGGCGCCATCACCGCGCTGTTCATCCTCGGCGCGGGGGTGATCATGCCGCTCTTCACCGGCGATTTCGGCCCGGGGCTGGTCCACCTCACCGTGGGGCTCTCGCGGGTGCTGTTCCCGATCGTCGTGCTGCTCGGCCTCAACGGGCTGACGGTCGGCATTCTGAACGCCTACGACCACTTCTCGATCCCCGCGCTCGCGCCGCTGGTGTGGAACCTCGTGATCATCGTCGGGCTCGTGACGCTGCGGTCGCAGTGGAGCGGGGACCGGCAGATCTACGCCTACGCCGTCGCCGTGCTCGCCGGCACGGTCGTCCAGTTCGCGATGGCGGTGCCCCTGCTCGGGCGCTACGGGTTCCGGCTGCGGCCCCACGTCGACTGGCGGGACCCCCGGGTCCGCCAGGTCCTCAGGCTCATGCTCCCGGTGACGATCGGCCTCGGGGTCATCAACTTCGACCTCGTCATCAACTCCTCGCTCGGGTCCCTCGTCTCCGACCAGGCCCCGCGCGCGATCGATGCCGCCTTCCGGATCTACATGCTCCCGCAGGGGATGTTCTCGGTGGCCCTGGCCACCGTGCTCTTCCCCGCGCTCTCGCGCTACGCGGCGCGGGGGGACCTCGACGGCCTGGGCCGGACGATGGCCAACGGCGTGCGGCAGATCGCCCTGCTCCTGCTGCCCGCGGCGGCCGCCACCGTCGCGCTGGCCACCCCCATCGTCCGCCTCGTCTACGAGCGCGGCGCGTTCACCGCGGGGTCCACCGAGCAGGTCTCCCTCGCGCTCTTCTGGTTCTCCTTCTCGCTGCCGTTCGCGGGGATCAACCTGCTCATGACCCGCACGTTCTTCTCGCTCCAGTCCCCGTGGATCCCGACCGGCCTCGCCGCGGGCAACCTCGTGGTCAACGCCGCGGTCTCGCTCGCTCTCTACCGGCCCTTCGGGATCGCCGGACTGGTCATCGGCACCGCCGCCGCGTCGGCGGGGATGACCGCGGGGCAGGGCCTGCTCCTGCACCGCCGGCTCGGGACGACCGAGCCACGCGCGACCGCTCGTGCCGTGGCGCTCATGGTCTTCGCCGCCACGGCGTTCGGGGCCGTGGCGTGGGGGACGTGGTGGGGGCTGGACGACGCGCTCGGCCGCGCGCTGGTCGCCCAGCTCGTCTCCGTCGGTCTCGCGCTGACCGCGGGCGCGCTGGTCTACGTCGGGCTCGTCCTGCTCATGGGCATCCGCGAAGCCGACCAGATCCGCTTCCTGCTGACCTCCCGGCTCAAGCGCCGATGACCCTCTACGCCGTCAATCCCGCCGGCCTCGACCTCGACGACGTCATCGCCCTCTACCACGATTCCACCCTCGGCGAGCGCCGCCCCATCGGGGATCGCTCGCGGATGGCACGGATGCTCGCCCACGCGAACCTCGTCGTCACCGCCCGCGACGCGGACGGCCGTCTCGTCGGGATCGCCCGCTCGCTGACCGACTGGGCCTACGCCACCTACCTCTCGGACCTCGCGGTCCACGCCGGGCTCCAGCGCACCGGCATCGGACGGGAGCTCGTGGACCGCACCGCCGCCGCGGCCCCCGAGGCCAGGCTCATCCTCCTGGCCGCGCCCGCGGCGGTCGACTACTACCCGCGGCTCGGGATGGAGCGCCACCCGGCGGCGTTCACCCTCCGACCTACTCTGGGATGACGTGGATCAATCCCACATCCGCAACTTCTCGATCGTCGCGCACATCGACCACGGCAAGTCGACGCTGGCCGACCGGATCCTCGAGCTCACGAAGACCGTCGAGAGCCGCGACATGCGCGCCCAGCTCCTGGACTCCATGGATCTCGAGCGCGAGCGCGGGATCACCATCAAGGCCCAGGCCGTCCGCGTGCTCTACGAGGCCCGCGACGGCGAGACCTATCAGCTCCACCTGATCGACACCCCCGGCCACGTCGACTTCACCTACGAGGTCTCGCGCTCCCTGGCCGCGTGCGAGGGAGCGCTGCTCGTGGTCGACGCCTCGCAGGGGGTGGAGGCCCAGACGCTGGCCAACACCTACCTGGCGATCGACTCCGGGCTCGAGCTCATCCCGTGCCTGAACAAGATCGACCTGCCGGGCGCCGAGCCCGAGCGCGTGGCCGACGAGGTCGCCGAGCTCCTCGGCGAGCCGGCCGACACGGTCCGGCGCATCTCGGCCAAGAGCGGGGAGGGGGTCATCGACGTTCTCGAGGAGCTCGTGGCCAAGGTGCCGCCGCCCGGCGGCGATCCGGCCGCGCCCCCGCGCGCGCTCATCTTCGACTCGGAGTTCGACCCCTACCGCGGCGTGATCGCCTACGTCCGGATGGTCGACGGCACCTTCACCAAGGGGCAGGCGATCACCGCCATGCAGGCTCAGACGGAGGCCGAGATCGACGACATGGGGTTCTTCACCCCCGCGCTGGTGAGCACGCAGACCCTCACCGCGGGCGAGGTGGGCTTCGTGATCACGGGGATCAAGGACGTCACGAAGCTCCGGGTCGGCGACACGCTCACCGCGCGGGCGCAGCCTGCCGCCGATCCGCTCCCGGGCTACCGCGAGGTCAAGCCGATGGTGTTCAGCGGCCTGTTCCCGATCGACTCCGACGCCTACCCGGACCTGCGCGACGCGCTGGAGAAGCTCACGCTCAACGACGCCGCCCTGCAGTGGGAGCCGGAGACCTCCGACGCGCTCGGCTTCGGCTTCCGCTGCGGCTTTCTCGGCCTGCTGCACATGGACATCGTGCGCGAGCGCCTCGAGCGCGAGTACGACCTCGAGCTGCTCACGACGATGCCCTCGGTGGAGTTCGAGGTGACCCTGACGGACGGGTCGGAGCTGGCGGTCCACAACCCCTCGGACTTCCCCGATCCGGCGCGGATCGCGGAGATCCGCGAGCCGATGATCGACGCCTCCATCCTCGCCCCGAAGTCCTACATCGGGCAGATCATGGAGCTCTGCCAGGACCGCCGCGGGCAGCACACAGGGATGCACTTCCTCTCGGCCGACCGGGTGCAGCTCACCTACAAGCTGCCCCTGGGCGAGATCGTCCTGGACTTCTTCGACCAGCTCAAGTCGCGCACCCGCGGCTACGCGTCGCTGGACTACGACCTCGCCGGGAGGCACGCGTCCGACCTCGTCAAGCTCGATGTCCTGCTCGCGGGCGACCCGATGGACGCGCTGTCGATGATCGTCCACCGCGACAAGGCCTACGAGCAGGGGCGCTCGCTCGTCGAGAAGCTGCGTCGGAAGATCCCCCGCCAGCAGTACGACGTGCCCGTCCAGGCGGCGATCGGCGCCCGGATCGTGGCCCGGGAGACCATCAAGGCCTACCGCAAGGACGTGATCGCCAAGTGCTACGGCGGCGACATCTCCCGCAAGCGCAAGCTGCTCGAGAAGCAGAAGGAGGGCAAGAAGCGGATGAAGCAGGTGGGCCGGATCGAGGTGCCCCAGGAGGCGTTCCTCGCCGTGCTCGAGCTCGACGGCTCGGGGCGCTAGATGGACCTGGGCCTCGAGGGCCGGCGCGCGGTCGTCACCGGCGCGAGCCGGGGGATGGGGTTGGCCACGGCGCGGACGCTGGCGGGCGAGGGCGCGCGGCTCGTGCTCGTGGCGCGCGACGCGGATGCGCTCCGGCCGGTCGCCGAGGAGCTCGGCGCGCAGTGGATCGCCGTCGACGTGACCGACCCCGCGGCGGCGGAGCGCGTCCTCACCGGGGTGGATGGCGAGGTGGACGTCCTCGTCAACAACGCGGGGACGTCGGAGATCAAGGCGCTCGACGACCTCGAGGACGCCGACTGGCAGTTCCAGTGGGAGCTCAACGTGATGGCGTCCATGCGCCTCATGCGCGTGCTCGCCCCGGGCATGGCCGAGCGCGGCTGGGGGCGGATCGTCAACGTCTCCTCCTCCTCGGGCAAGCGCCCTTCGGGCACGAACGCCGCCTATTCGGTCGCCAAGGCGGCGCTGCTGTCCCTCTCGCGCGCGTACGCCGACGCCTACGCGCCCCGGGGCGTCCTCGTCAACGCGGTCACCCCCGGCGTCGTGGCCACCGGCCTGTGGACCGACCCGGGCGGGATGGCCGACCAGGTCGCCGCGGCGCAGGGCATCTCCCGCGAGGAGGCGCTGGAGACGACGGGCGCCAAGCCGCCGCTCGGCCGCTTCGGCGAGCCCGAGGAGATCGCCGCGGTCATCGCCTTCCTGTGCTCCGAGCGCGCGTCCGACGTGGCCGGCGCGGCGTGGTCGGTGGACGGCGGTACGGTCCCGGTGATCCTCTGATGAGCGTCGTCAGCAAGACCTATCCGCCCGTCCTCTACGCCGTCGGCCGGGAGAAGATCAGGGAGTACGCGCGGGCGGTGGGGGAGGAGAATCCCGTTCACCTCGACCCCGACGCGGCGCGCGCCGCCGGGTACGCGGACGTCGTCGCCCCGCCCATGTTCGCCGTGGTCTACGCGGCCCCCGCCGTGGGGTCGCCGATCTTCGATCCCGAGCTGGACATCGACTTCGCGCGGATGGTCCACGGGAGCCAGGACTTCGAGTGGGGCCCGCTCGTCGTCGCCGGGGACGAGATCACCACGTCGGCGTCGGTCGAGGACGTCTCCGAGCGTGGCGGGATGAAGTTCTTCACGTTCCGCTCGGAGTCGGTCAACCAGCGGAGCGAGACCGTGTGCACCGGCCGGTGGACGAACATCGTGCGGGGCGGATGAAGCCCGGGGATCCCATCGCCCTCGAGGTGACGCCCGACCGCTTCCTCACCGTCCGCTACGCGGGGGCGTCGGGGGACTTCAACCCGATCCACATCGACGAGGAGTTCGCCCACTCGGTAGGCCTCCCCGGGCGGATCCTCCACGGTCTGTGGACCATGGCCCAGGTCGCCCGCGCCCACACGGACGCGGCGGGAGGGCCTGAGAAGCTCAAGCGCCTCTCGGTGCAGTTCCGCGGGCTGGGCGTGCTCGAGCAGCCCGTGGAGGTCCGGGGACAGGTCGAGACGGTCGAGGACGGGCGTGCGGTCACGAGCGCCGACGCCGTCCAGGCCGGCAGCCGGATCGTCCGTAACGCCCGCGCCGAGCTCGACGCCTGATGCCGACCGCCCGCCAGGAGCTGCTGCTCGAGCGGGTCGTCCAGGCCCACGTCTCCACGGGCATCCCGGTGGGCTCGAAGACGCTCGCCGAGGAGCTCGACTGGGCCTCCTCGACCATCCGCTCGGAGCTCGCCCAGCTCGAGGAGCTCGGCCTGCTGGCCCATCCCCACACGTCGGCCGGCCGCGTGCCCACCCACGCGGGCTATCGCTTCTTCGTCGACCGGCTCCTGCCGCAGGTCGGTCCCGATGACCGCGGGCTGCCGCTCTCGCTCGTGCGCCACGAGGTCGACGAGGCCATGCGGGCCACCACCGAGGCGCTCTCCCAGGTCACCGACCTGCTCGCGGTCGTCACCGCCCCGCCCCTGGAGACCGCGACCCTGCGCCACGTCGAGGTCCTGCTCCTCCAGCCCCAGGTGCTCATGGTCGTCGTCATCACGTCCACCGGCGCGGTGACCAAGCGCATCCTCACCTTCGACTCCCCGGTCGACACCGGGCTCGCCGACTGGGCCAAGGCCTACCTCAACGAGCAGCTCGTGGGCCTGCGCCTCGGGGCGCGCGCGTTCACCAAGCGCCTCACCGACCCCGCGCTGGGCATGGTCGAGCGCGACTTCCTCGAGGCGATGGCGCCCGCGTTCTCGGCCGCGGAGGACACCGTGGAGCGGTCCCTGTGGGTCGACGGCGCGGCGCGGCTGCTGTCCCTCGAGCGCGGGGGGGACGTGACCGAGCTCAACGAGCTCATGGCGCTGCTCGAGCGCCGCGTCGAGCTGCTCGCCGCCCTGCGCGACGCGCTCGGCTCCCAGAAGACCTTCATCCGCATCGGTCCCGAGAACGCCGTGCCCGCGCTGCGCGGGCTCGCGGTCGTGGCCCAGGGCTATGGCGTCGGGACGCAGACGCTCGGGGTCGTGTCGGTCCTCGGGCCCGTCCGCATGGACTACGCGCGCGCGATCCGCTCGGTGCGCGCCGCGGCCGGCGAGCTGTCGCGGTTCGTCGAGGACCTCTACGACCCCGCCTGATCATGGCCCGTGATCCCTACGAGATCCTCGGCGTCAGCCGCGGTGACGACGAGGCGGCGGTCAAGAAGCGCTTCCGGCGCGTCGCCCGCGAGCTGCACCCCGACGTCAACTCGGACGACCCGAGCGCCGAGGCGCGCTTCAAGGAGGCAGCCCAGGCCTACGAGATCCTCTCGGATCCCGAGAAGCGCGCCACCTACGACCGCTACGGGCACGAGGGCCTGCGCTCGGGCGGCTACGCCTCCTCGTTCGACTCCTTCGGCTCCTTCGGCGACATCTTCGACGCGTTCTTCGGCGGAGGTGGCGGTGGTGGTGGCGCGGGCCGCCGGTCCGGTCCCGTCCGGGGTGACGACCTCCTCGCCCGGGCGGAGATCGGGCTTGCCGAGGCGGCGACGGGCGCCGCGGTCGACGTCGCCTTCGAAGCGGTCGCCCGCTGCGAGATCTGCCACGGCAACGGCGCCGAGCCCGGCACCCCCATCGGGACGTGCCCCCGCTGCGAGGGCGAGGGCCAGATCCGCGCGGTCTCGCGCACGCCGTTCGGGCAGGTGGTCCGGGCGGCGGTCTGCGATCGCTGCGGCGGGGACGGGCGCGTGCCGGAGAGGCCGTGTCCCACCTGCTCGGGCCGCGGGCTCGTGGTGGAGCAGCGCTCCGTGCGCGTCGACGTTCCGGCGGGGATCGCCGACGGCCAGCGCATCCGGGTCTCCGGCCGCGGCCACGCCGGGGAGCGGGGCGGCCCGGCGGGCGACCTCTACGTCGGAGTCGCCGTGCGCGAGGACACCCGCTTCGTCCGCGACGGCGACGATCTCGTGACCGTCGCCGACGTGCCCGCGCCGCTCGCCGCGCTCGGTGGGGCACTGCGCGTGCCCACTCTCGAGGGCGACGAGGAGCTCGATCTGCCCGCGGGCTCCCAGCCCGGTGATGTCATCCCGCTCCGGGCCCGCGGCATGCCCGCCGTGCGCTCGGGGCGGCGCGGCAACCTGCGCGTGGTCCTCAACGTGGTGATCCCGCGCAGGCTCACATCCTCCCAGCGCGCCCTGCTCAAGGAGCTGGCCGACTCGCTCACCGACGAAAACCTCTCCGGCGGAGACGACGACGGGGTGCTCTCGAAGCTCAGGCGCGTCCTGCGCGTGTGATCCGCCTCGCGGTCCGGGTGCGCCGGGCCGAGGCGGAGCTCGCGCTCGCCGAGCTGCTCGAGCTGAGCCCGAGCGGCCTGGAGGAGCGCGACCTCGGCGACCACGTGGAGTACGCCCTCTACGGGGCGCCGGGCGAGCTGCCAGAGCTCGGCGACCTGCGGGCCGCGATCGGCGGGGCGCTCGTCGACGTGTCCTCGCGGGAGATCGACGACGACTGGTCGGAGCGCTGGCGCGCGTTCCACGCCCCGCTCGTGCTCGGCTCGGAGCTCGTCGTCCGGCCTCCGTGGACGCGCGACGTCGTCATCGACCCGGGGCAGGCGTTCGGCACCGGCGGCCACGCGACCACCCGGCTCTGCCTCGAGCTGCTGCTGGGGCTCACGCCGCGGGCCGGCCGCCTCCTCGACCTGGGGTGCGGCTCGGGCGTGCTGGCCATCACGGCGGCGAAGCTCGGGTGGGCGCCGGTCCTCGCGGTGGACTTCGACCCGCTGGCCGTCGCGGCGACGGAGGCCAACGCGGAGGTCAACGGCGTGGAGCTCGACGTCCGTCGCGTCGACCTCCGCACCGACCCGATACCCGCCGCGCCGGTTGTGCTCGCCAACCTCCTGCGTCCCCTCCTGCTCACGCTCGCCGCGCGGGTGTACGACGTCCCCGAGGTCCTCATCGCGTCGGGCCTGCTCGCCGAGGAGGCCGACGAGGTCGTCGCCGCCTGTGCTGCGCGCGGTCTCGTCGAGCACGCCCGGCGCACCGGCCAGGGCTGGGCCGCGCTCGGCCTCGCGCGCGCGGACATCCCCGATCCATACCGCTCACATCCCGTTCACGGCGCGCGGAGCACGGAAGCTGTCCGCCCCCATGACGACGATCTGAGGGCATGAGCGAGCGACTCGTCAACATCCACCTCGTCGAGACCGGTGTCCGCGGTTCCGACGCGCTGTTCGAGGTGTCCCTGCTGCTCGACGACGCCGCGCGGGATGCCCTGTGCGGCGGCGACCACGATGCCTGGCAGGGCACGCTGAAGCGCGCCCAGCGGCTCATCGACGACCACGTCTCCGAGCGCCGGGCCGCCGAGGGCCTGTCGTAGCGACATGGCCCAGGAGATCGACCCGGGGCTGGCCGACTTCGCTGCCCGGGAGCTGCACGGGCGGGGGATCGAGCTCCGGCTCGGCACGCAGGTCACCGGGGTCACCGCCGACCGGGTGACGCTGTCCTCCGGCGAGCAGATCGCCACCCGCTCGCTGGTATGGCGGCGAAGAACGTCGCCGCCGAGCTCGGCGCGGGCGGCGCCGTGCGCCACTTCCGCTACAAGACCAAGGGTGCCTTCGTGGACATGGGCCGCTACGAGGCGGTGGCGAGCACCATGGGGATCAGATGGCGCGGCTTCCCGGCGTGGTTCCTCTTCGCGCTCATGCCGGGGATCAAGCGCAAGTACCGCCTCCTCGTCGACTGGAACGTCGACCTCCTGTTCGCGCGCGACACTTCGGAGCTCGGCCAGCTCGGCCATCCCCCGGCGCTCGCCGGCGAGCCCCTCGCCGAGCAGTCGGGCGGCGGCACCGGCGAGGGCCCGGTGGCCGTATGCTCCGAGGAGGCTTGACGGACGTCCTCGACCAGGTGAAGCGCGACGTGACCACCGCCCTCAAGGCGGGGGAGAAGGAGCGCGTCGGGGCGCTGCGGCTCGTGCTCTCCGAGCTCCAGAAGGCGGAGAAGGAGGGCTCGGACGACGCGCAGGCCGTACTGCGCCGTGAGCGCAAGCGCCGCCTCGACGCCGCCGGGCAGTTCCGCGACGCCGGGCGGGAGGAGCTCGCCGCCGGCGAGGAGGCCGAGGCGGAGCTGATCCAGGGCTACCTCCCCGCCGAGCTCTCCGACGACGAGCTGCGGGATCTCGTGGAGGTAGGCGTGGCCGAGAGCGGCGCCGCGAGCATGAAGGACATGGGCCGGGCGATGGGGGCGATCATGCCGCGCGTCGCCGGCCGGGCCGACGGGAAGCGCGTCCAGTGGCTGGTGCGCGAGAGGTTGGACCCGCCCACCCATGCGTAGACGCCTCGAGGTCTCCAACACCGTCGCCGCCGAGCTGGCGGGCTCCGAGGACCGGATCCTCCGCTCGCTCGAGGGCCACGTCGAAGCGGAGGTCTTCCTGCGCGGGAACGTCATGACCCTCGACGGGGAGGAGGAGGCGGTCGACGCCGCCGCCCTGGTCGTCTCCGAGCTCTCCGAGCTCATCGAGGGCGGCCACGAGATCGCCGAGGGCACGATCGCCGCGGTGACCGACGCCCTGGACCGCCACGAGTCCCCCGCCCGCGTCCTCGAGGACGTCGTCTGGCGCCACCGGCAGACGAAGGTCGCGCCCAAGACCGTCAACCAGAAGCGCTACGTCGACTCCATCCGCCGCAACACGATCACCTTCGGGGTCGGCCCGGCGGGGACGGGCAAGACGTTCCTCGCCGTCGCGCTCGCCGCCGCCGCGCTCTCGCGCCGGGAGGTCAACCGGATCATCCTCACCCGCCCCGCCGTCGAGGCCGGCGAGCGCCTCGGCTTCCTGCCCGGGGACCTCATGGCGAAGGTCGACCCCTACCTCCGCCCCCTGTTCGATGCGCTGCACGACATGCTCGAACCGGAGAAGGTCGCCCAGTACCTCGAGCGCGGGACGATCGAGGTCGCGCCTCTGGCCTTCATGCGGGGGCGGGCGCAGCCCGTGGACGAGCCCGTGCTCACGCCGGACGGGTTCCGCCCGATCGGCAGCCTGCGCGTCGGCGACCTCGTCGTCGGCTCCGACGGGCGTCCCACACCGGTTCTCGGCGTCCACCCGCAGGGGTGCCGGGAGGTCTTCCGCGTCGCCACGCAGGACGGCGCCTCGACCCGAGCCAGCGCGGAGCACCTGTGGTTCGTCACCACGCCCGACGATCGGAAGCACGGCAAGGCGGGCCGCGTCGTCCAGACGCGTGACATGGTCGGCCGCCTGCGCCGCGCGCACCAACATCGCTTCGAGCTGCCGCTCGTCACGCCCGTCGCGCTGCCCGAGTGCGAGGTTCCGATCGACCCCTACGCGCTCGGGCTCCTGCTGGGCGACGGCTGCCTCACGACCCGTACGACGCCGAGCTTCACGACCGCCGACCCGGAGCTCGCCCAGGCGCTCGAGGCCGCGCTGCCGGGGGTCGAGCTCCGGCGCAGGTCCATCGTCGACTACGTGCTCGGGCGCGCCGGTGTGGGCCGCGGCGGGGTCATCGTGGCCAATCCGGTCACCGCGGCCCTGCGCGCTCTCGGTCTCGCCGGGACACGCTCGACGACGAAGTTCGTACCGGGCGAGTACCTGCACAACAGCGCAGCGGTCCGGCTCGCCGTGCTGCAGGGCCTGCTCGACGCGGACGGCGGGCCCGTCCGCCAGCGGGGCCGCTCATGCCGGGTCCAGTACTCGACCTGCTCGCCGCGCCTGCGCGATGACGTCGTGCACCTCGTCCGCTCGCTCGGCGGTGTCGCCTACGCCCGTACCCGCGTGGCGGCGGGCCGGCCACCCGGCCACGCGGCCGGGCGGGCCGTCCACCACCGCGCCGATGCCCACGTTCTCGACCTCCGGCTGCCGGCCGGCCTCGAGCCCTTCCGTCTGACCCGCAAGCGCGCGACCTACGGTGCCGACGGCGGCGGGCGCCCGATGCGGTTCGTGGCCGAGATCGAGGCCGCGGGCGAGGCCGAGTGCGTCTGCATCTCGGTCGCCGCGGCGGACTCGCTGTACGTGACCGGCGACTTCCTCGTCACCCACAACACGCTCAACGACTCCTTCATCATCCTCGACGAGGCGCAGAACACCTCGCCCGAGCAGATGAAGATGTTCCTCACGCGCCTCGGGTTCGGCTCGCGGGTCGTGGTCACCGGGGACATCACGCAGATCGACCTCCCGCGCGAGCAGAGGTCCGGGCTCGTCGTCGTGGGGGAGATCCTCGAGGGCATCGAGGGGATCGACTTCATCCGCTTCGGAGGTGCCGACGTCGTGCGCCACAAGCTCGTCCAGCGCATCGTCGCCGCCTACGACGAGCACGCCGAGCGCTCGGCGCCCGAGCTGCGCCGGCGCGTGTGATCGAGGTCGAGGAGGTCGGGCCCCGCCCCATCGCCTCGTCAGAACCCGGGCCGCTGATCGTCCTGGCGCTGGGCTCCGCGGGCATCGACGAGGGCCATGTCGCCCTCGAGTGGGCCTCCGAGGAGCGCATCCGCGAGCTCAACCGCGAGTTCCGCGGCCGCGACGAGCCGACCGACGTCCTCTCCTTCGGAGTCGACGAGGACGGGCCGGCGCACGGCCCGCGGGAGCTCGGGGACCTCGTCATCTGCCCGGCATTTACAGAGGATCTTCGCGCAGCCGTCGTCCACGGGGTCCTCCACCTCACGGGGATGGACCACGAGTCAGACGACGGCGAGATGCTCGCCCTCCAGGCCGAGATCCTCACCTGGTGACCCGTTCCGGGTTCGTCGCCATCGCCGGCCGGCCCAACGTGGGCAAGTCGACCCTGGTCAACACGATCGTCGGGCAGAAGGTGGCGATCGTCTCCGACAAGCCGCAGACCACCCGCCGGGCGGTGCGCGGCGTGGCGACGACGCCGGAGTGGCAGCTCGTGCTCACCGACCTCCCCGGGGTGCAGCGGCCTCGCGACACCCTGACCGAGCGCATGCAGCGACGCGTGGAGTCCGAGCTCGCCGAGGCCGACGTCGCGCTGCTCGTGCTCAACGCCGAGCAGGGCGTCGGCCCCGGGGACCGCTTCCTCGCACAGATCCTCAAGGGGCCGGTCCCGGTCGTCGTCGTGGTCAACAAGGTGGACCGCGCCCGGCGCCCGCGCGTGGTCGAGACCCTGTCCGAGGCCGAGGAGCTCGGGATCGCGGAGGAGATCTTCCCGGTCTCGGCGCGGACCGGCGCCGGCGTGCCGACCCTGGTCGAGCATCTCGCCGCCCGCGTCCCCGAGGGCCCCTTCCACTTCCCCCCGGAGGTGCGCTCGGACATGTCCGAGGCGGTGGCGCTCGCCGAGCTCGTGCGCGAGCAGGTGCTCGCCCGCACCCGCCAGGAGGTCCCGCACGCCGTGGAGGTGGAGGTCGACGAGGTCTCCGACGGCTATGTCCGGGCGTACGTGTGGGTAGAGACGAAGTCCCAGAAGGGCATCCTCATCGGCGCGAAGGGGCAAATGGTCCACGACATCGGGACAAGCGCCCGCAAGGAGATCCAGCGCCGTTCGGGCGAGAACGTGCATCTGGACCTGTCTGTACGAGTGCGGCGCCACTGGCGTGGGGACGCGAACCTGCTGGACCGCCTGGGCATCGAGTAGCCCGACGCCCGGCGCTTAACGGCCATTCAGGAGAAGGCGTGAAACTTTTTCCTCCGAATGACGTAGCTTGTAAGGACGCGGAGGCCCGCCCCGGCCCCGTGCGTCCACGTCCAGAGCCTGCGTGCGTCCTCGCGGCAGGAGCGGTCTGGTCTCTCCCCGGGCCCCGGGGATTGTACCGGGGGGCACTGGACACCATCCATGTACTTAGATATAATAGGCAGCGCAACATGACTCCAGCTCTTTCCCTCGCCCCCGCCGAGCCCGACACGATCGACTCCCTGCAGCTCTTCCTCAACCAGGCGAGCAAATACCCCCTGCTCACCGCCGCTGAGGAGATCGAGCTGGCCAAGCGCATCGAGCGTGGCGACATGTTCGCCAAGGACCGGATGATCAACTCGAACCTCCGGCTCGTGGTGTCCATCGCCAAGCGATACCAGGGCCACGGCCTTCCGCTCTCGGACCTGATCCAGGAGGCTATGTTCGGGCTGATCCGCGCCGCGGAGAAGTTCGACTGGCGTCGTGGCTACAAGTTCTCGACCTACGCGACGCTGTGGATCCGCCAGGCGATCCAGCGCGGCCTCGACAACACGGCGCGGCCGATCCGGCTGCCCGCGAACGTCGCCGGCCGCGAGCGGAAGATCGCCCGCGTGGAGCGTGAGCTCACGGGCGAGCTCGACCGCGAGCCCACGGCCAAGGAGGTCGCGAACCGCGCCGACCTGCCGCTCGAGGAGGTGCTGGCGATGCGCGACATCACGCGCATCTCGGCCTCCCTCGACCAGCCCATCGGCGACGGCACGACAACCCTGGGCGAGCTCCACGCCGAGGAGACCCCGCAGGTGACCGACGAGGTCGCCGAGCGCGAGCTCCGCTCCGTGGTCCACCAGGCCCTCGACCTCCTGCCCGAGGACGAGCGCACGGTCGTGCGCCTGCGCTTCGGGACCGACGGCAACGAGCCCACCACGCTCACCGAGGCCGGGCGCCAGCTCGGCGTGTCGGCCGAGCGGGCCCGTCAGCTCGAGGACTCCGCGCTGGCCCGCCTCGCCAAGAGCAACTCGCTCGAGGCGCTGCGCGCGGCGTAAACACCCAGGCTCCGCCGGGGAGGCAACCGGCTCAGCCCACCCTTCGAACGGCTCCGTGGCTCCCGCCGCGGGGCCGTTCGCGGTCTCACACCTTCCCCTCGAGCTCGGCCGCGAGGCCAGCCACCGCTTTGAGGTCGAGCTCGGGCGCGAAGACGTAGGGCAGCTCGACGATCTCGCCGCGGGCGCCCTCGCGCAGCCGCGCGAGCTGCTCCTGCTGGACGCCGACGCGGGCGGCCTGGGAGGTCGCGGCGGCGCTCGCCGCGCGCGCGAGACCGTTGCCGTTCGCCGCGGATTCCAGCGCGGCCAGCTCGTCCGCCGAGAAGCGCACGGGGTAGACGCCGTTGGCGACGATGAGGTCGAGCTTGCGCCCGAGCGCCGCGCGGAGCTTGTCCTGGAGGAAGAAGGTCTCGTTCACGGGCATGTCGGCGGCGCTGGTCGCCGCGGCGAAGGCGGAGCGCCGCGGGTCGAGGAGGAGCTCCTCGATGCGGTCGGCCTGCCCGCGGAGGGGACCGACGCGGGCGATGTCCCCGAACGTCCGCGGCGTGCGCAGCATTCCGAGCGCGTGCCCCGTGGCCGGGGCGTCGACGATCACGAGGTCGTAGGTCGGGGCCTGCTTGTCCCAGCGCTTGGTCTGGGTGAGCTCCCAGACCTTGAGCATCGTCACGAGCTCGCGGGCGCCCGGCGCGGCCGCGTAGAAGTAGTTGAACGTCCGCGAGTCGCCGAGGATGCGCGAGAGCGGGCCGGGCAGCTGCCCGGCGAGCCACTCGCGCAGCGCGGCCTGGGGATCGATCGACACCGCCGAGAGCCCGGGGCGGAGCCGCACCTCCCGGCCACCTCCACCGCGGACGCCGAAGAGGCGCGGCAGGCGCTCCTGGGCCCCGACCTCGCAGACGATGGTCTCCCCGCGCCGGCCCCGACCGCTGGCCACGAGGGCGAGCGCCGCGGCGACCGTGGTGCGGCCCACGCCGCCCTTCCCCGTGAGCCACACGAGCTGTTTCCCGAGCACGCTGGGCAGACTGGGAGTATGCCGCCGACCGTGGAGGGGGGGACCGGGAGCAGCCTGGCCGACGCCTACGAGGCGTGCCGGCGCCTGCAGCGGCGCCACGATCCCACGTACTACTGGGCCACGCGGCGCCTCCCGGCCGACGTCCGGCCCGCGGTCCACGCCCTCTACGGGTACGTGCGCTCTGCCGACGAGCTCGTGGACGGGCCGGGGCGGCTCCGCGCTCCCGAGGCCCGGCGGCACGCGCTGGACGAGTGGGAACGCGCCCTCCAGGTGGGCCTGGCGCGCGGGCACTCACCGGAGCCCGTGGTGGCCGCGCTCGTCGACGCGGGCCGCCGCCACGGGCTGCCCCTGTTCGAGCTCGAGCGCTACATGCGCTCGATGCGCCGCGACTGCGGCCGGGTCCGGATGGAGACCTGGGACGAGCTCGTGGACTACATGCAGGGCTCGGCGGGCTCGGTGGGACGGATCACCGCGCCGCTGCTCGGCGCGCCGGCCTCGGCGCATGCCGCCTTCGGGCGCCTCGCGCTGGGCTTCCAGCTCGCGAACTTCCTGCGCGACGTGGTCGAGGACCACGCCCTGGACCGCGTCTACCTACCGGCGGAGGACCTCGAGCGCTTCGGGACGGGGGAGGCGGACATCGCGGGGCGCCGCGCGACCCCCGCCTTTTGCGCGCTCATCGTCTTCGAGACCGCGCGCGCGCGGGAGCTCCTGCGGGCCGGAGACACGGCGCTCGTCGCCGCCTCGCCCGCGGTGCGGCCCGGGATGCGCCTGGCCTGCGAGGTCTACTCCGCGGTGCTCGACCGGATCGAGCACGTGGGCGGCGACGTGCTGCGCCGCCGCACGATGCCCTCGCCCTGGCGCCTCGGCGCGGCCGGGGTGACCGCGCTGCGCGGGAGGCCCGCGGCCTAGGATCACCCGCGTGCCCGGCGCGCCAAGTGGCGATCCACCCACCGTATGCGTAGGTAACTCGCCACTCGAGGTCGTCTGGGATGCGCAGGGCCTCGCGCCGTGCGTCGTCCAGGACTGGCGCACGGGCGAGGTGCTCACCCTCGCCTACGTGAGCGCGGAGTCGCTCGCGCGCACCTCGGAGACGGGGGAGATGCACTTCTGGAGCCGCTCGCGCGCGGAGCCTTGGCACAAGGGCGCGACCTCGGGGAACGTGCTGCGAGTCCGCGCGCTACGCCTGGACTGCGACGGTGACGCCGTGCTCGCCCTCGTCGAGCCCGCCGGCCCCGCCTGCCACACCGGCGAGCGGACATGCTTTCACTGCGGGGAGCTCGGGCCCGCCGCGCCGCACGAGGCGCTGCCCGCGCTCGAGCGCACGATCGCCGAGCGTGCCCGGCATCCCGCGGCAGGCTCCTACACCAATGTCCTCCTCGATGACTCGACTCGAGCGGGCGCCAAGGTCGAGGAGGAGGCCGAGGAGGTCGTCCGGGCCGCGCGCCAGGAGACCGACGAGCGCGTGGCCGAGGAGGCCGCGGACGTCCTGTACCACCTGCTCGTCCTGCTCGCGGGGCGTGGGCTCACGCTCCGCGCGCCCCAGGAGGTGCTCCTTGAGCGTCGCCGCTGACGCCGGCCTCGCCGTCGAGCCCTCGCGCGCCGAGGTCGTCGAGCAGGCGCGGACCCACGGCCTCGTCCCCGTCCGCCACACGTTCATCGACGACTGCGAGACGCCGGTCTCCGCCTTTCTCAAGCTGCGGGGTGAGGCGCCCGCCTTTCTGCTCGAGTCCGCCGAGCGCGGGCAGGTCGTCGGGCGCTGGTCGTTCATCGGCTTCCGTCCCCGGAAGATCCTGCGCTGGTCGCTCGGCGATCCGGGGGACCCGTACGCGCTGGCGGCCGACGAGGCCGGGCGCCACCCCGTCGCCGAGTACCCGTGGCTGCCGCCCTTCGCCGGGGGCGGCGTCGGCTTCTTCGGCTACGACCTCGTGCGCACGGTGGAGCCCACCCTCGGACCGCCGAACCCCGACGTGCTCGGGCTGCCGGACATGGCGCTCATGTTCACCGACGTCCTCGTCGCCTTCGACCACCTCAAGCACACGCTGACGATCCTCGCCATGGTCCCCGGCGACGATGCCGAGCGGGGCTACGAGCGCGCGCTGGAGACCATCGCCGACGTGCGCCGCCGGCTCGCCGGGCCGGTCCCACCGGCCGGCGCGCACGAGGGCGGACGGACCATGCCCGATTTCACCCCGAACATGCCCCGCGAGGGCTTCGAGGGGATGGTCGCGCGGATCGTGGAGTACATCCACGCGGGCGACGCCTACCAGGTCGTGCCCTCCCAGCGCTGGTCGGCGTCCGTGCCCTGCGAGGCGTTCTCGATCTACCGCGGGCTGCGGGCGGTCAACCCCTCGCCCTACATGTACTTCCTCGACTTCGGCGACTTCGAGCTCGCGGGCGCGTCGCCCGAGCCGCTGCTCACGGTGAACGGTCGCCACGTCTCCACGCGGCCGGTCGCCGGCACCCGCCCCCGCGGCGCCACCACGGCCGACGACATCCGCATCGCCGACGAGCTGCTCGCCGACCCCAAGGAGCGCGCCGAGCACGTGATGCTGGTCGACCTCGGCCGCAACGACCTCGGGCGCGTATGCGAGTACGGCTCGGTCTCCGTCGACCGGTTCATGGCCGTGGAGACCTACTCCCACGTCATGCACATCGTCTCCAACGTGTCGGGGACGCTGCGCGATCAGATCACGGCGACCGACGCGCTGCGCTCCGTCCTGCCCGCGGGAACCCTCTCCGGCGCTCCCAAGGTCCGCGCGATGGAGATCATCGACGAGCTCGAGCCCGTCAAGCGCGGGGGCTACGGCGGCGCCATCGGCTTCCTCTCCTACACGGGCGACCTCGACACGTGCATCCACATCCGCACGGTGGTGGTCAAGGACGGGGTCGCGCACGTGCAGGCGGGCGGGGGCACGGTCGCGGACGCCCGGCCCGACCACGAGTACGAGGAATCGCGCGCCAAGGCGCGGGCCGTCCTCGCGGCGATCGAGCTCGCGCTCGGGCAGTCCGACTGGGCGTGAGCCGTGCGCGTCCTCGTCGTCGACAACTACGACTCGTTCACCTACAACCTCGTCCAGTTCCTCGGCGAGCTCGGGGCGGAGGTCGAGGTCGTGCGCAACGACCACGCCACGGTCGACGACCTGCTCCTGCGCGGCGTGGACCGGGTCCTCGTCTCGCCCGGACCGTGCACCCCGGACCAGGCGGGAATCTCCGTGGAGGTCATGCGGCGGTTCCCCGAGGCGGGCGTGTCCACCCTGGGGGTCTGCCTCGGCCACCAGTCGCTCGCCCAGGCCTTCGGCGGGCGGGTTGTCCAGGGCGAGCCGGTCCACGGCAAGACGGTCGCTGTCGAGCACGACGGGCAGGGGCTCTACGCGGGACTGCCCTCCCCGCTGACGGTCGGGCGCTACCACTCGCTCGTCGTCGCGGACGACCTGCCCGACGTGCTCGAGCCCACCGCGCGCGGGGGTGGCGTGCTCATGGGCATCCGCCACCGCGAGCTGCCGGCCGAGGGAGTCCAGTTCCATCCCGAGTCCGTGCTCACCCCCGAGGGCAAGCGGCTGCTGGCGAACTTCCTGGCCGACGGGGAGGGCGACGATGCCGAACCCGCTGGTCACTAGGGCGCTGGACGAGGTCGCCTCGGGGCGCGACCTCTCCGAGGACCAGGCCGCCGCGGTCCTCGAGGAGATCATGGCCGGGGAGGTCGCCGACGCCCAGATCGCCGGCTTTCTCATCGCCCTGCGCACGAAGGGGGAGACCGAGGAGGAGCTCGCGGGCCTCGCGCGGACGATGCGCGAGCGCGCGGCGCGGGTCGAGGTCCCCGGCGACGACCTGCTCGACACGGCGGGGACGGGCGGCGGACGCTCCACGTTCAACGTCTCGACGACGGCGGCCTTCGTGGCCGCGGGGGCGGGCTGTCGCCTGGCCAAGCACGGCAACCGCTCGGCCACGAGCCGGTCGGGCTCGGCCGACGTGCTCGAGGCTCTCGGGGCCCGGATCGACCTCGGTCCTGCGGCGGTGGCGCGCTGCGTCGAGGAGGTGGGCTTCGGCTTCCTCTTCGCCCCCAACCATCACGCGGCCACCCGCTTCGTCGTGCCCGTGCGCAAGGAGCTCGCCGTGCGCACGGTCTTCAACTTCCTCGGGCCGCTGACGAACCCGGCCGGCGCGCAGCGTCAGCTCGTGGGGGTCTCGGACGCGAGCATGCTCGACCGGATGGCCGGCGCCCTGCGGCGGCTGGGCGCCACCCGCGCGCTGGTAGTGTCCGCCGAGGATGGGCTGGACGAGATGAGCACGTCCGGGCCGACGCGGGTGGTCGAGGTCGAGGGCGACGAGGTGCGCTCCTACATCGTCGAGCCCGGCGACCTGGGACTGGACGCGGCGGACCCGGCGGCCGTGACCGGTGGGACGCCCGCCGAGAACGCCGCCGTGGTCTGTCGCGTCCTCGCCGGCGAGCCGGGGCCGGCCCGCGACCTCGTCCTCGCCAACGCCGGCGCCGCGCTGCTCGCCGCCGGCCGGGTGGAGGACCTCCGGGGCGGGGTCGTGCGCGCGGCCGAGGCCGTGGACTCGGGCGCGGCGGCTTCCGTGCTCGAGCGCTTTGTCGCACGCACCCGGGAGTTGGCCCCGTAGTGGATGTGCTCCAGCGCATCGTGGAGTCCACGCGGGCGGAGGTCGCGCGGCGCCGGCAGGCCGTCCCCGCGAACGAGCTCGAGCAGGCACTCGCCGGGCGCACCGAGGACCGCCCGTTCTCCGAGGCGCTCGTCCGGCCCGGCGTCTCGCTCATCGCCGAGCACAAGCGGCGCTCACCCTCGGCGGGTCCGATCCGCGACGGCACGACGGTCGGCGAGGTGGTCCGCGCCTACGAGCGCGGCGGCGCCGCGGCCGTCTCGGTCCTCACCGAGGGGGCGAACTTCGGCGGCTCGCTTGAGGACCTCGCCGAGGCCCGCGCTGCCACGCGGCTGCCCGTCCTGCGCAAGGACTTCATCGTCGACCCCTACCAGGTGACGGAGTCCGTCGCCCACGGCGCGGACGCGATCCTCCTCATCGTCGCCGCGCTACCGGCGCACGACCTGGCCGACCTCGACGCCCTCGCCTGCGAGCTCGACCTCGACGTGCTCGTCGAGGTCCACGACGAGGACGAGCTCGAGACCGCCCTCGAGCTTGACGCCGACGTCATCGGCATCAACAACCGCGACCTGCGCGACTTCTCCGTGGACGTCGAGCGGACCGTCCGGCTGCTCGCCGACGTCCCCGCGGGCAAGACCGTGGTGTCCGAGTCGGGCATCGGATCCCGCGCGCAGCTCGACGAGCTCGAGCGGATCGGGGTCGACGCCGTCCTCGTCGGCGAGGCGCTCATGCGCGCGGCGGACATCGAGGCGGCGTGCCGGGATCTGACCGGCGAGGATCCCGACACGCTCTGAGCGAACCTTTCGGCGCGCTTGAGGGCGCGCTCATCTCCCGGGCGCACGCTGCAGGGCATGCGCGCCATGCGAATCCCGTTCCTCGCCGCCCTGCTCGGGGGCGCGGTCGTCGCTCTGCTCTTCCTGGCGCTCGGCGTCGGCTCCTCCGTGAAGACCCCGACGGGGGTCGAGCAGTCGCCCGTAGCCGCCAGGCCCGCGGCGAGTACCCCGGGATTGACGGCGGGGGCGATCTATGAGAAGACCTCGGCCGGCGTCGTCCACGTCCAGTCGGAGATCGTCCAGGAGGTGCCGTCGCCGTTCGGCCTGCCCTCCCGGCAGTCAGGGGAGGCCACGGGCTCGGGCGTCGTGATCGGCAAGGACGGGCGCATCCTCACCAACTACCACGTGATCGCGGGCGCTTCGCGGGTGAGCGTGAAGTTCGAGAACGACAGGACGCTCCGCGCGAAGGTGACCGGCACCGATCCCTCCAAGGATCTCGCCTTGCTCAAGGTCGACCCCGGCGGCGCGGACCTCGTCCCGCTCACCCTGGGCGACTCGAGCGGGGTGAGCGTAGGTGACCCCGTGCTCGCGCTCGGCAATCCGTTCGGCCTCGACCGGACGCTGACGAGCGGGATCGTGTCGGCCAAGCAGCGCTCGATCACGGCGCCGAACGGCTTCGCGATCTCCGATGTCATCCAGACCGACGCGGCGATCAACCCGGGCAACTCGGGCGGCCCGCTGCTCGACGCCGCCGGGCGGGTGATCGGGATCACCTCCCAGATCGCCACGGGCGGGAGCGGCACGGAGGCGAACGTGGGCATCGGGTTCGCCGTGCCCATCGACGTCGCCAAGCGCGACCTGCCCGCGCTGGAGAAGGAGGGTCGCGTGAAGCGCCCGTGGCTCGGGGTCTCGGTAGTCGACGCGACGCCGGACCAGAGCTCCGTCGCTGCTCAGGGGGCACTCATCGCGCGGGTGATCCCCGGCTCTCCGGCGGCGCAGGCCGGGTTGCGGGCCGCCCCGGCTGGCCGCGGCGGCGACATCGTCACCGCCATCGACGGCGCGCCGGTACGCTCACGCGAAGACCTGACCTCGCTCGTCGCCGGCCACCAGCCAGGCGACTCGATCACGCTCACGGTGGTGCGCGCCGGGAGTGAGCAGAGCGTCGAGGTCCGCCTCGGCACCCAGCCCGCGCGCGCCCCCTCCCAGTGATCGGGCCCGCCCGCCCCGGCTAGCCTGGGCGCATGACGCGCCTGAAGGTCTGCGGCATCACCCGCGCTCAAGACGCCGAGCTCGCCACCGAGCTCGGCGCCTGGGCGCTGGGCATGATCTTCTGGCCGGGCTCGCCGCGGCGCTGCGACCCGGCGGTGGCGGCCGGCATCGCCCGGGCGCTCAAGCGCCGGGTGGAGGTCGCCGGGGTGTTCGTCGACGCCCGGCTCGACCACGTCGCCGCCCTCGCCGAGGGCATCGGGCTCACGCTCATCCAGCTGCACGGTGACGAGGGCCCGGCGTACTGCGCGGAGGTCGCCCGGCGCACGGGCGCGAAGGTCATCAAGGCCGCCCGCGTGCGCTCGCGCGCGGAGATCATCGCCCTGGGCGCCTTCCACGTCGACTTCCACCTCCTCGACACCGCGCGCATCGGCATGCCCGGGGGGACGGGGGAGACCTGGGACTGGGACCTCCTGACCCGCGGCGGCCGGGGCGACGTGCCCGTGCTGCTGTCCGGCGGCCTGAAGCCCGAGAACGTCGAGGACGCGATCGCCGCCGTGCGGCCCTGGGCCGTCGACGTCTCCTCCGGGCTGGAGAGCGAGCCCGGGATCAAGCAGCCGGAGAAGCTCGAGGCGTTCGTCGCCGCGGTGAACCGCACGACGCCGGTGACCGAAGTCGCCCGTGCACGCAGCGCGGGTCTCGTCGCATGATCACCTCCGTCGAGCACCGCTTCGGGCCCTACGGCGGGCGCTACGTCCCCGAGACCCTCGTCCCCGCCCTCGACGACCTCGAGCGCGAGTGGCTCGCGGCGCGGCACGACGCGGCCTGGGGCGAGGAGCTCGCCCGGCTGCTGCGCGACTACGCGGGCCGCCCCACGCCGCTCTACCTCGCCGAGCGCCTCTCGGAGGCCGCCGGGCGCGCGATCTACCTCAAGCGCGAGGACCTCCTGCACACCGGGGCACACAAGATCAACAACGCGCTGGGCCAGGCCCTGCTGACCAAGCGGATGGGCAAGCGCCGGGTCATCGCCGAGACCGGCGCCGGGCAGCACGGCGTGGCCATCGCCACCGCATGCGCGCTGCTCGACCTCGAGTGCGTCGTCTTCATGGGCACCGAGGACATGCGTCGTCAGCAGCCCAACGTGCAGCGGATGGAGCTGCTCGGGGCGCGCGTCGAGCCCGTCGAGAGCGGCGCGCGGACCCTCAAGGAGGCGACCTCGGCGGCGATCCGCGAGTGGGTCGCCAGCGTCGGGACGACCCACTACGCCATCGGCTCCGCGGTGGGACCGGCCCCCTACCCCTCGCTCGTACGCGACCTCCAGCGGGTCATCGGCGACGAGGCGCGGGCCCAGCTCCTCGAGCGCGAGGGCCGGCTGCCCGCGCGGGTGATCGCCTGCGTGGGCGGCGGCTCGAACGCCATCGGCACCTTCGCGGCGTTCTTCGGCGACCCCGACGTCGCGCTGGTCGGGGTGGAGGCCGGAGGTGAGGGGCTGGACTCCGGCCGCCACGGCGCCCCGCTCACCGTGGGCGGCCGCGGCGGTGTGCTGCACGGAGCGCTCTCGGCGATCATGCAGGACGACGAGGGCCAGGTCGCCGAGGCGCACTCGATCTCGGCGGGGCTGGACTACCCCGGCACGGGCCCCGAGCTCGCGTGGCTGCGCGACACGGAGCGGGCGGCCTACGTCGCCGTGACCGACGCCGAGGCGCTCGACGCGTTCGCCCGGACCGCGCGCCTCGAGGGGATCCTCCCGGCGCTCGAGTCCTCCCACGCGCTCGCCTTTGCCGGGAAGCCGGATTCGAGCGACCTCGACCTCGTGTGCCTCTCGGGCCGCGGGGACAAGGACCTCGCCGAGGCCCTCGCGCGCATCGACGGGTGAGCGGACCGGGTCGGATAGCCGACGCGTTCGCGGCGTCGGGCAAGCGCGCCGCGCTCATGCCCTACCTGATGGGGGGCTTCCCGGACCTCCCCGCCTCGCGCGCCGTGGGGGAGGCGTGCGTCGACGCCGGGGCCGACCTGCTCGAGCTCGGGGTGCCCTACTCGGATCCGCTGGCCGATGGTCCCGTGATCCACGCCGCGGGCTCGGCCGCGCTCCGGGCGGGCGCGACCCTCGCCGGCGTCCTCGAGGTCGGCGCGGCGCTCGCGCCGCGGATCCCCGTGGTCCTCATGTGCTACGCGAACCTCGTGCATGCGCGCGGTCCCGAGCGGTTCGCCGCCGCCCTCGCCGAGCGGGGACTCGCCGGGCTCATCGTCCCCGACCTGCCTCTCGAGGAGGCCGGCGAGCTGCGCGCCGCGTGCGACGCGGCCGGGGTCGCCCTCGTGCCCCTCGTCGCCCCGACCACTCCGCCGGAGCGCCTGGCGCGCATCGGCGCCGCGGCCCGCGGCTTCCTCTACACGGTCTCCGTCATGGGGACCACGGGCGAGCGCGCCGCGCTGGACGGCTTGAGCGATCTGCTCACGCGCGCCCGGGCGGCCGCCGAGGTGCCCGTCGCCGTCGGCTTCGGCATCGGGACGCCCGACGCCGCCCGGCAGGCCGCGGACGCCGGAGCCGAGGGCGTGATCGTCGGCTCGCGGCTCGTCCGCGCCGCCGGCGAGGGGCCCGATCCGGCCGCCGCGGTGGCCGCGGTGGTCGCCCGGATGGCCGCGGCCCTCCGCTAGGATCGGCCGTCGATGCAGCTCGTGGTCACCGCCACCGCCGGCCTCTCGCTCTGGATCGTCCTCTGGGCGCTCGGGATCAAGGCCTTCGACGGTTTCATGCTCACGATCGCCATCATCCTCGGGGGGATCATCATCCAGGTCCTGCTGCCCATCCTGCCGGGCAACCGCGACTCGTAGGGGGATGCGCGGCCGAGCCGCGGCGGCGCTCCTCGTCGTCGCCCTCGCCGGCTGTGGGGCCGACGCGGACCGGCGCGTCACCGGGCCCGTGCTCTCCGTCTACGCGTCCGTGCCCCTCGCGGGGCCGAGCGCCGCCGTCGGGCGCGACGTGCTCGACGGGGAGCGCCTCGCGCTCGCCGAGATCCGCGGGCGCGTGCGCGTGCGCGGCCACCGTATCCGCCTCGTCACCCTCGACTCCGCCGACCCCGAGGAGCGGCGCACGACGCCCGCCCGGGTGGCCGTCAAGCCCGCCGCGCCGCGCGCGACCCCTCCACCGTCGCCTACCTCGGCGAGGTCGATCCCGCGGCCTCGGCGGTGTCCGTGGTGATCCTCAACGAGCAGGGGATCCTTCAGCTCTCGCCCGCCGACACGTTCTCCGGGCTCACGGAGAGGGCGGGCGGCCTCACGGGGGGACCCGCCAGGTTCTATCCCACCCACCACCGCACGTTCGCCCGCCTCGTGCCCGACGACACCGTGCTCTCCGCGGCGCTGGTGGAGCGCCTGCGCCGCCAGGGCACGCGCCGGCTCGCCCTCCTGGACGACGACGGGATCTACGGCCGCTCGCTGATCGGGGAGGTCGCCGCCCGCGCGGTCCGGGAGGGTCTCCGGGTGGTCGCGCGCCTCCGCGTGGATCCGCGCGCCCGACGGCCCATCGCCGGCCTCGTCGCCCGGCTGGGCGCGGGGCGGCCCGACGCGGTCCTCTTCGGCGCCGAGCCCGCGCCCGGGCTGCCCGCCCTGTGGCGCGCGCTGCACACGGCGCTGCCGCGGGCGCGCCTCGTGGCGCCCGCGGCGCTGGCCGTGCCACGCTTCTACACCGGGCTCGGTGCCGCCGCCCCTCACACCGAGCTGGTCACTCCCGCCCTCCCGCCCGCCGCCCTCGGCCCCGCGGCCCGCTCCTTCCGGGGCCGATTCCGCCGCCGCTTCGGACGACCGGCCGGGCCGTGGGCGCCCTACGGCTACGAGACGATGCGGACGCTGCTCGGGGCGCTGGGCCGGGCCGGGTCCTTCCGCGACCGGGGGCGCGTCGTCGCGGCGGCTCTGGCCACGCGTGTGCGCGCCTCCGTCCTCGGTCCCTACGCGCTCTCCGACGGGCGGACTTCGCGCACGACGATCGGCTTCTTCTCGGTCAACAAGGGCGTGCTCGCGCTCCTCGCGCGCCGCGCCCCCGCGGGGTAGCATGCGCGCCGAGGAACCGGTACGCACCGAGGAGCGGCATCACACTGTGAGGATCCGGACCATCACCGTGCTCGGGGCGGCGGGCGCGCTCGCGACCGGCCTGGCCGCGTGCGGCTCGCGCGACTCGAGCGGCATCGGAGGGGGCAAGGTGGCGGGGACCAACCTGACCATCTACTCGTCGCTGCCGCTCAAGGGCGCGTCGCACGACGAGAGCCAGGCCATCATCAACGGGGAGAGGCTCGCGCTGGACTCCGTGGGCGGCAAGGTCGGCAAGTTCAAGATCAAGTACGTCTCGCTCGACGACTCGACCGCGCAGAACCCCGATTCCGCCGACGGGTCCCAGACGCAGCTCAACGTCTCGAAGGCGACCCACGACAAGTCGACGATCTTCTACCTGGGCGAGTTCGACTCGAGCGGCACGAAGACCTCGCTGCGGCTGCTCAACCAGGCGGGGATCCCGCAGATCTCACCCTCGAACACCTACGTGGGCCTGACGACCGACGAGCCGGGCTCCGAGCCGGGCGAGCCCCAGAAGTACTACCCGACGCAGAAGCGTACCTACGCCCGCGTCGTGCCGCGCGACACGATCCAGGCCGCCGCGGACGTGTCGAGCATGAAGGAGGACGGCTGCAAGGTCGTCGACGTCTGGAACGACCAGACCATCTACGGCGCCGGCATCGCCCAGAACGTCCGGCGCTCCCTCAAGGAGCAGGGGATCAAGCAGGGCAACGTCCAGGGCACGGACCGCGACGCGCCGAACTACCGCGCGCAGGCCTCGTCGGCCAGGGGCGATTGCTTCTTCTGGGGCGGCGTCACCGCTGAGAACGGCGTGCAGGTCTACAAGGACGTCGCTGCGGCCAACAAGGCCGCGAAGCTCTACGGCCCCGACGGTGTGGTCACGGAAGCGTTCACGAACCCAAAGAAGGGCGGCATTCCCGCCTCGATCGCCCCGCGGGTGAAGATCACCGTGCCGATCGTGGGCGTCAAGGACCTGCCCGCGGCGGGCCCCGTGCTCGACAAGTACAAGCAGAAGTACAGCGTGCCGACCGTCGACCCCTACGGGATCTACGGCTACGAGACGATGGCCCTCGCCCTCGACGTGCTCAAGCGCGCGGGGGCCCAGGCGAACACCCGCGAGGCGGTCCTCAAGGCGCTGTTCGCCACCAAGGACCGCAAGTCGGTCCTGGGCACGTACTCCATCGACAAGAGGGGGGACACGACCCTGAGGGACTACGGCCTGTACACGATCAAGAACGGGCTGCCGACGTACCAGAAGAAGATCGTCGCGCAGACGAAGTAGCGACCCCTTCGGCCGCCGCTCGCGCCCGACGGCGCACCCGGGCCTTGGCCTTCGCGCTCGCGTCCGGCCCGGGACGCCGGAGCTCGCCCGCAGGCACGACGAGCAGCGTCGAGCGCTCTGGGGCGGTGACCATCGCCTTGAGCGCGAGTCCGGGGGCGTGAACGGGCTGTCAGCTCAGCGCCGAGGAGAGCGCCTCGTCGAGCTCTGGGTGGCGGAAGCCGTACCCGAGCTCCTGGGCACGGCGCGGCACGGCGCGCTGCCCCTCTGTGACGATCTCGGCCATGTCGCCGTAGAGCAGGCGCAGGGCGAAGGCGGGGATCGGGGCCACGGCGGGGCGGTGGAGCGCCCTGCCGAGGGCCCGGGAGAACTCCTTGTTCGTGACCGGGGTGGGGGCGCTCGCGTTGATCGGCCCCGACCAGTCGGTGGAGGCCAGGGCGGCGAGGTACATGCCGACTACGTCGTCGACGTGGATCCACGGCATGTACTGGTTCCCGCCGGCGACGGGACCGCCCATGCCGAGCGTGAAGGGGATGAGCATCTTCGCCAGGGCGCCGCCGCTCCGGTCGAGCACGACACCCGTGCGGATCCTGACGACCCGCAGTCCGAGCCCGGTGGCCGCGTCGGCCTCCCGCTCCCAGGCCACGCAGACCTCGGCCAGGAAGTCGTCCCCCGCCGGCGTGCGCTCGTCGACCTCCTCGTCGCCGTGTGAGCCGTAGTAGCCCGCCGCCGAGGAGGACACGAGGACTGCGGGCCGCGGGTCGGCGGCGCGCAGGCCGGAGACGAGGTTCCGCGTGCCGGTCTCCCGGGAGGAGCGGATGCGCCTGCGCGACCCGTCGTCCCAGCGCTGGGCGACGTTCTCGCCCGCGAGGTGCACGACCGCGTCGCGGCCCGAGAGCGCGGCCATCGGGGCGGGGCCGCCCTCGGGATCCCAGGCGACCGCCTCGACGCCGAGGGCCTCTCGCGCGCGCTCGGGCGAGCGCGAGAGGAGGGTCACCTCGTCGCCCCGCGCCTTGAGCTCCTCCACGAGCCTGGTGCCGATGAGGCCGGTGGCCCCCGAGATCGCGATCCGCATCCGCTCAACGTACGGAGAAACCCCTTCGGGAGTCCGGTGTACAGTTATCAACCATCGGTCAACAAGACGGGAGACGGATCATGACGGACGCACCACGGGAGAAGACGTTCCTCCTCGCCCGCGTGGAGGAGAGGGCGCTGAAGGCGATCGCGCGGCGGCTGCCGCGCTGGGTGCTCCCCGACCATCTCACCGCCCTCGGCGTCCTGGCCGCGCTCGGGATCGGCGCGGCCTACGTGCTCTCCAACGACTCCCGCACATGGCTCTGGGCCGCGAGCGGGCTGCTCGTCGTCCACTGGCTGGGGGACTCGCTCGACGGCACCCTGGCGCGCGTCCGGAGGAGCGAGCGTCCCGGCTACGGCTACTACCTCGACCACCTCGTCGACGCGTTCGCCACCGCGCTCATCGGCATCGGCCTCGGGCTCTCGCCGTTCATGCACCTCGGGGTCGGGCTCGCCATCGTCGTCGCCTACCTCGTGCTCTCGATAAACACCTACCTCGAGACCCACGTCTTCGGCACGTTCTCTCTCGGCTACGGGCGGGTCGGCCCCACGGAGGTACGCCTGCTGCTCGCGGCCATCACCACGGCGCTCGCGCTCGGCCTCGCCGTCGGAACAGCGCTCGACGTCGCCGGGCTCGCGATCGCCGGGGTCATGCTCGCCGCCCTCGGTGTCCGCGCCGCGCGCAACCTCCGGGCGCTCGCCGCGCGCGAACCGCGTCCCTCCCGGACTCCTCCCGTCGCTAGGGCAGATGGTCCGTGAGCGCCGCTACCGGATCTCGTCCAGCCACCTCACGTCGGCCCCGAGCGCCCCGTAGTTGCGCTCTGCTCGGCGGTCGGCGGTGAGCAGGGTGCAGCCACAGTGGTAAGCGGTCAGGGCGATCAGCCCGTCGTAGGCTTCTCCGCCCGCGATGCCGGCCTCGGCAAGCTGGGCAATGAGGCGGCCGCGGTCGTTCGCGGGCAGTGCCGGTCGCGGGCCGGGGAACCGCCCGCTGAGAGCGGTTGCCACCGCCGACGGGTCCAGGCGCACGGGCGGGGGTAGGCGCGTCAGCGTGGAGTACGCCTCGAGCTCGACATGGGCGAGCAGCACGACTTCGTCCGCGAGCGCGGCGTCCGCGCGAGCGTGCGCCTCATGCCAGGCAAGCAGCGCGGGGACCACGACGCTCGTGTCCGGCGCGATCATGGACGACGCTCGCGCACCGCCTCCAGCACGTCGGCGATCGCCTCCACGGTCAGCGGCGCCAGCGGGTCGTCGCTCACGAAGCGCGGGCCCCGCAATCCGTCCTCGAGCCGGATCTCCGCGGAGGGAATCCTGATCTCGAGGCGGCCGTCGACGCCCTCGAGCTCGAGCTCCATCCCACTGCTCAGGCCGAGCTCTTCGCGCAGGCGCTTGGGTACCACGATTCGACCCGCACGATCGATGGTCGCGCGCATACCATGGGAGGTTACCATCGCCGATGGTACGCGTCGCGGAGGCCGCAGGGGGGCCGTTGTCGCCGGCGTGGCAACGCGCCCCTCCGCACCTCCGCGCGGTCGCGTTCGAGTCCGTGGCAGCGTCCTCGAGCTCCGGATCGCGACACGGCGAGCGTGGAGATCACACGCCTGAGCTGAACCGGGCTGCCGGATCGCCTTCGTTGCCCTCGCGCAGCTCCCGCGCGTCCGCCTGAGTGAGACCGGCGCGCGCCGCGCGCGCGCGCGGGGGCGGCGCGTAGTGGGGACTCAGCGACGACGACCGGGAGCAGGTAGCGGCGGTGGTTTACGACGTCTTCAAGCCCGCGGTCCTCACCGGCGACGGACGGTGCCAGTTGGGCGCCCTCGTTCTCGGGGCACCGGTCTCCCTCTGGGACCCGGAGGGTGAGCCCACCGGACCGGCGGGAAGCTTCTTGCGTTGCTTCCGGGCGGACGGCCAGCGGAGCGGGAGGAGCTCGTGAGACCTCGCGGTACTGCGGACGGGATCGCGAATGGGACTGGTGGAGCGCCTTCTATCCCGATCGCCCGGAGCCAACCGTCATCCCGGCAATCGAGCTCCGCCAGCTCGCCGCCGCCCCGATCGCCGACGCCTCCTCCACCTGGCTGCTCGGCTGCATCACTGTCGCCCCCGCGAGGGCCCAGCTCGAAACCGAAGAAGAGAAGGCCACGTGAGGAGCGTGGAAGGCTCGACCAGCCGCTCGAGCTTGTCCGCCCGGCGCTTACTCTCCCAGATCGTGCCGGACCGCCCCGAGCAGCTCTTCCTCATCGACGGCAACTCGCTGGCCTACCGCGCGTTCTTCGCGTTGCCCGAGTCCATCGCCACCTCCACCGGCCAGCCGACGAACGCGATCTTCGGCTTCGCGTCGATGCTCGTGAAGATCCTCACGGAGTACGGGCCCCAGGCGACGGTCGTGGTGTGGGACGCGGGCTCCTCGGGGCGCAAGGAGGTCTACGCGGAGTACAAGGGCCACCGCCCCTCACGTCCCGACCTGCTCGCCGAGCAGTGGCCGCACCTCGAGCCGCTCGTGGAGGCGTTCGGCTACACGAATTTGAAGGTGGACTCCTACGAGGCCGACGACGTCATCGCCACCCTGACCGAGCGGGCGAAGGCGGAGGGGGTGCCGGTGACCGTCGTCACCGGCGACCGGGACATGTTCCAGCTCGTCGACGACGGCCTCGTGCGGATCATGGCCACCTCGCGCGGGATCACCGACACGAAGCTCTACGACCGCCAGGGCGTGGAGGACCGCTACGGGATCGCCCCCGAGCTCATCCCCGACTTCTACGGCCTGAAGGGCGACACATCGGACAACATCCCCGGGGTGCCGGGGATCGGCGACAAGACCGCGGCGCAGCTCCTCCAGCGGTTCGGCACGCTGGAAGGGGTCCTGCATCACGTCGACGAGGTCTCAGGCAAGAAGCGCCAGGAGAACCTGCGAACGCACGCGGAGAACGCCAGAACTTCGAAGTTACTGGCAACCGCGAAGCGCGACGTGCCCGTCGAGCTCGACCTCCCCGCCGTCGTCTCCCGCGCGCCCGACCGCTCCGAGCTGCGCGAGGCCTTCCGGCGCTTCGAGCTGCGCGAGCCGCTGCGCCGGCTCGAGGAGGCGCTCGGCTCCGCCGACGCCGCCGCCCCCGCGCCCGCCGCCGACCGCAGCCTGAGCCCGGCGCTCGCCGCAGGCCGGCTCGCGGAGCTGCGGATGGGGGAGAGCGCCCTGGCGATCTCCGCGCGGGCGCCGGAGATCCCGGAGGACCAGCTCTTCGGCGATCCGGAGCCGTGGCACTGGGGGGCGTGGGACGGCGCGGGCGCGGCCGTCCACGGCCGCTGCGCGGACCCGGCCGAGCTCGCGCGCGCGACCGGGGAGCGCCCGGTCATCGCCCACGAGGCCAAGGCGCTCGGGGCGGTGCCCGCGGGCCTCGTCCACGACACCGAGGTCGCCGCCTACCTCCTCGAGCCCGCCCGCCGCGCCTACCCGTTCCGCGAGCTCTGCGAGGAGCGCGGGATCGGCGCGGAGGTCTCCGAGCCCGCCGCCGCTGACGCCGTCCTCGCCCACGCGCTCGCCGCCGAGCAGGGCACCCAGCTCGAGGAGCGCGGGCTCGTGGGGCTCTTCGCGGAGGTCGAGCTCCCCCTCGTCCGCGTCCTGCGTGAGATGGAGCTCGCGGGGTGCCGCCTGGACACCGTGCGCCTGCGCGAGATCACCGGCGGGGTGTCGGCGGAGGCCGCCGCCCTGGAGCGGGAGATCTGGGAGATCGCCGGCGAGGAGTTCGTCATAGGCTCGCCCAAGCAGCTCGAGGAGATCCTGTTCGGCAAGCTCTCACTCTCGCGCAAGCGCCGCGGCAAGACCGGGTTCTCCACCGACGCCCGCGTGCTCCAGGCCATCCGTGACGAGCACCCGATCATCATCAAGGTCGAGCGCTTCCGGGAGCTCACGAAGCTCGTCCAGACCTACCTCGAGGCGCTGCCCGACCTCATCGCCGCAGACGGCCGGATCCACACGACGTTCAACCAGACGGCGACGGCGACGGGCCGGCTCTCCTCGACGAACCCGAACCTCCAGAACGTCCCGATCCGCACCGAGCTCGGGCGCACGATCCGGGCGTGCTTCGTGGCCGAGCCCGGGCACGTGCTCGTCTCGGCCGACTACGAGCAGGTCGAGCTGCGCATCCTCGCCCACGTTGCTCAGGAGGACGTCCTCTCCGAGATCTTCGCACGCGGGGAGGACGTGCACACCGCCACCGCGGCGACGGTGTTCGGGATGGACCCGACCGAGATCGATCTCGGCATGCGCTCCAAGGCGAAGATGGTCAACTACGGGATCGTCTACGGCCTGTCGGCCTACGGCCTGGCCGACCGGCTGCACATCGACCAGGACGAGGCCCAGGAGTTCATCGACCGCTACCTGTCCCGCTTCCCCGCGGTGGCCGCGTTCATCGCGCGGACGATCGAGGGGGGGACGGAGAAGGGCTACGTCTCCACGCTCTTCGGGCGGCGCCGACAGGTCCCCGAGCTCCGGGCGCGGCGCTGGGAGATGCGCAAGCAGGGCGAGCGCTTCGCCGTGAACATGGTCATCCAGGGCACCGCCGCGGACGTGATGAAGATCGCCATGGTGCGCTGTCACGACGCGCTGCGCCGGGAGGGCCTCGCCACCCGCCAGATCCTCCAGATCCACGACGAGCTGCTGTTCGAGGGGCCGGCCGCGGAGGAGGAGGCGGTCGTCGCGCTCGCGGGACGCGAGATGGCCGCCGCGTGGGAGCGCGAGCCGCCCCTGCCCGTCGGCGTGGGCAGCGGTCCGAACTGGCTGGCGGCGAAGTGAGCGCGGCGCCCGCCATCGCCCTGACGGTGATCGTCGGGTGCCTCATCGGGCTCCAGGCGCCCGTGAACTCCCGCCTGGGGAACGCGGTGGGGAACCTCCCGGCGGCGGCGATCTCCTTCTTCATCGGGACGACCGTGCTCGTCCTGCTCGCCAGCGTGGTCGGCGAGGGCTGGAGCCGCGTCGGAGAGGTCCGGCACGTGGGCTGGACCTACCTCACGGGCGGGCTGCTGGGCGCGGCCTACGTCGCCACCGCGCTCGTCACCGTGCGTGCGCTCGGGGCGGGCGGCGTCACCGCGGCGACGATCGCGGGCCAGCTCATCGCGGCGCTCGTCGTCGACCAGTTCGGCCTGCTCGGCGTCGAGCAGCGCGGGATCACGCCGCTGCGGCTCGCGGGCGTCCTGCTGCTGGCGGCCGGGACGGCGCTCGTCGTGAAGGGTTAGGCGGCGAGGGCAGCGGCCCGACGCGGGTGCGCTCGGCCCGGCCCGACGATCCGCGGGTGGGCGAGCTCGAGGTAGTGGCCGAAGGACCAGTCCAGGAAGCGTCGCGACTCCATCGCGCGCAGCGCCGCGGTCAGCAGCCGCGGCGCGACACGCGGGACGGCGCGCTGGACCCCGAGCATGGCCTCCCACTTCCACCGGTGCCCCGCCGAGAACGCCGCGTAGGAGTGCAGGGCGTCCTCGCGCGTCCGGCGCCCCTCCACCACGGCGCGCAGCTCGCGTCCCAGCGCGATCCCGAAGTACAGCGCCGGGCGGATCCCCTCGGCGGTCAGCGGCAGGCAGTGCCCGGCCGAGTCGCCCACGAAGAACACCCCGTCCGCCGCCGCGGGCCGCAGCCGGTGGGGGATCCAGTTGCCCTGGAACCGGATCGGGTCCCGCGCCTCGTCGCGCGCCAGGCGCACCGTCGGCTCCTTGACGTGGACGCGGGGATCGAAGGAGCCCACGCCCACCCGCACCTCGTGCCCCGCCGGGAACGACCATCCGTACCCCGCCGGCACGTAGGAGCGGTCGATCCAGATCGCGAGGTCGTCGCCCGAGCCGCCGGGGTGGACCTCCAGGCCACGCGAGAGCCACGCCTCCGGCGGCTGGACGTTCTCGCCGGGCGCGAGGATCCGCCGCCACCCGAGGCCGTCCACCACGAGCGGGGCGCGCACGTCGCCCCGGTCGGTGTGGACGACGTCCCCCGTACGCCCCTCGACCTTCGCGGTCTCGAACACCGCGTCCGACCCCTGCTCGCGCAGCTCGCCGCACACCGTGCGGTAGTCGAACGTGGAGAACGTCCACGGCAGGCGAAGGCGGGCCGTCCGGTGCGGGGTGTGGCACACGAGCTCGCCGAAGCGCTGCTGCTCGGAGAGCCCGAGCGCCTCGAGCCACTGCGTCGGTATTCCGCACGCCGAGGTCTGGCGCTCGCCGACGTCGTAGCGGTCCAGCATGAGCACCCGCGCGCCGGCGCGCTGCAGCTCCCGCGCCACGGCGAGGCCGGCGAACGACGCCCCGCAGATGAGGACGTCGGCGTCGGTGTCGATGGGCGTGCGCTCGGCGCCGCGCCTGGTCGCGCGCGTGGGCATCCCCGCTCAGGCTACGGCCACTAACCTTGGGGGCACATGTCAACTTCCACGCCCACCGCCCCCGACGCGCACGTCGTCGAGGGCTCCGACGGCCTCGTGCTCGAGGTCGACGGCCGTCAGGTCCCCAACTACGACGCGACCCTCGTCGACTTCTCCGAGGGTGACGTCGTCACCGGCAACGTCGTCCGGATCGACAACGACGAGGTCCTCGTCGACATCGGCTACAAGAGCGAGGGGGTCATCCTCGCCAACGAGCTCTCCATTCGCAAGAACGTCGATCCCGCCGACGAGGTCGAGATGGGGGAGGAGGTCGATGCCCTCGTCCTCACCAAGGAGGACCCGGACGGGCGTCTGATCCTCTCGAAGAAGAAGGCTCGGTTCGAGAAGGCGTGGCGACTCATCGAGGGCGCCGCCGAGTCCGGCGAGCCCGTCACCGCGAACGTCATCGAGGTCGTCAAGGGCGGCCTGATCCTCGACCTCGGGGTGCGCGGCTTCCTGCCCGCCTCGCTCGTGGACATCCGCCGGGTGGCCAACCTCGACGAGTTCATGGGCACGCAGATCGAGTGCCGCGTGATCGAGCTCAACCGCGCGCGCAACAACGTGGTGCTCTCGCGCCGCGCCGTGCTCGAGGAGGAGCGCAAGGAGGTCCGCGAGCAGATCCTCGACCGGCTCCAGCCGGGCGACATCGTCGACGGCCAGATCTCGAACATCGTGGACTTCGGCGCGTTCGTCGACCTCGACGGGATCGACGGCCTCATCCACATCTCCGAGCTGTCGTGGTCGCACGTCAACCACCCCTCGGAGATCCTGAACATCGGCGACACGGTCAACGTCAAGGTCCTCGACATCGATCGCGAGCGTCAGCGCATCTCGCTCGGGCTCAAGCAGACCCAGGAGGACCCGTGGCAGCGGGTCGTCGACACCTACCGGGTGGGCGACGAGCTCGAGGGCGCGGTCACGAAGGTCGTCACCTTCGGCGCCTTCGTGGAGATCCTCGACGGGGTGGAGGGGCTCGTGCACATCTCCGAGCTCGCGCCCCAGCACGTGGAGAACCCGCGCGAGCTCGTCGCCCCGGGTGACGACCTGCGCGTACGGATCCTCGAGATCGACTCCGACCGCCGGCGGCTCTCGCTCTCGATCAAGCGGGTGGAGGACCAGGTGCTGCCCGTGCCCGGGTCCTCGGCCACGGGGTCACCGGAGGACGCGCCCGCGCCGGACGAGGGCGAGCCGGACTACGACAACGCGCCCGAGCTCGGGCTCTCCGAGGAGGTCTTCGCCGACGACGACGCACGGATGGCCGACCAGGCCGCCGCGGCGGAGGCAACCGAGGAGGACCCGAGCCTCGACGCCTCCGGCTCGGGGGTCCCCGGGGTCGAGGAGGCGCCGGTCGGCGCGCTCGTCGCCGAGGCCGCGACCGAGGACGCCGCCGCGGAGGCGCCCGCCGAGGAGCCGGACGCTCCGGCCGCGGAGGCGCCGGCCGAGGAGCCCGCTGCTCCGGCGGAGGAGGCTCCGGTCGAGGACTCGGCCGCCGAGGGTGCCGTCGCCCCGGCCGAGGAGGCGCCCGCGGTCACCGAGCCCGAGGGTCCGACCACCGACGGGTCCGCGTCGGTGGCGCCCGCGGCCGAGGGCACGCCCGCCGATCCGACCAACGACCCCTCCGGAGACGGCGGGTCGCCGGCCACGGCGGACGAGCCCGCCTGAGGGCGGGCGGGATCCGGTTCATCGGGCTCACGGGCGGGTTGGGCGCGGGGAAGTCGACCGCGCTCGCCGTGCTCGGGCGCCTCGGCGCGGCGACTCTTTCCACGGACGCGGTCGTGCACGACCTGTACGAGAGCGACGAGGTCCGCGGGGCCGTCGTCTCCCGGTGGGGGCGCGAGGTCGCGCCGGACGGAGCGGTGGACCGCTCCGTGGTGGCCGCCCGCGCGTTCGCCGACCCCGAGCAGCGCGCGTGGCTCGAGGGGTTGCTGTGGCCGCGGGTCGGCGCCCGGGTGGCCGCCTGGCGCGAGGAGGAGACCCACCGGGAGCCGCTCCCGCGCGCGCTCGTGGTCGAGACGCCGCTGCTCTTCGAGGCGGGGCTCGAGGCGATGTACGACGCGACCATCGCGGTGGTCGCGCCCGAGGCGCTACGCACGGAGCGCGCGTCCGCGCGTGGCCACGCGGTGCTCGACGAGCGCCACGCGCGTCAGCTCTCCCAGGAGGAGAAGGCGCAACGTGCGACGTTTGTCGTGGTCAACGACGGCACGCCGGAGGAGCTCGAGGCGAGGCTGTCGGCCATCCTTGCCAAGCTGCATTCCTGATGGGGGCCACCGCCACCCGCCGCCGCACGCCCGCCACGGCCCGCCCCGGCGCGGCGGGTCGGCGCCGCCTGCTGCGACGGCGCCGTGGCCTGCTCGGGGTCGTGCTGCTCGTCGCGACCGGCGCGGCGGTGCTCGCGCTCGGCGCGACCGGGTTCTTCTCGCATGCCGTCCGGGAGATCTCGCTCCCGCTGCGCCACGAGGACATCATCCGCCAGCAGGCCGCCGCCAAGCGCCTCGATCCCGCCCTCGTGGCCGGCGTGATCTACGCGGAGTCGAAGTTCGTCGACCAGACCTCGCCGGCCGGGGCGCGGGGGCTCATGCAGATCACCCCGGACACCGCCCGCTACATCGCGCACCGCTCGGGCGGCACCGCGTTCCGGCTCGCGGATCTCGGTACCCCCCAGGTGAACATCGCCTACGGCACCTACTACCTGCACTATCTGCTGACCCGCTACGGCGGGAACGAGGTGCTGGCCGTCGCCGCCTACAACGCCGGCGCCGGCAACGTCGACCGCTGGCTGCGCGACGCGGCGACCTCCGGCCGCGCGTTCCGCGCCGACGAAATCCCGTTCCCCGAGACCCGCCACTACGTGGCGAAGGTCCTGCACGCCCGCGACGGCTACCGCCGCTCGTACGCGCGCGAGCTCGGGCTCTAGAGCGCTCGGGCGGGGTGCGGTCGGGCGTTCCGCGCGTGGCTCGCGAGTCCGAGACCCCAGCCCAGCGCGGGCCAGACCGGCCATGGGTACCAGCCCCCGCCCGTGAGGGCGACCGACAGCCAGATCCCGACGAGCAGCACCATCACCCCGACGTAGGCGCGCACGTGCCCGCCGAGCTCCTCGCGCGCGCGGCCGGCCCGCTCGTGCCGCCGGCTCTCGCGACGCCCGCGCTCGCGCCACGCCGGAGGCAGGTCGGCGGTCAGCGGCGCGAGCTCCCCCGCGATCTTTGCCGTGAGCGCCGCCCCCGTGCGCTCCGCGAGCTCGTCGGGCTCCAGCAGCCCGGCGCCTCCCGCGGCGCGCAGCAGGGCGACGACCTCCTCCCGGTCGGCGTCGGACACGCGGTGCTCCGGAGCCCGTGCGTTCACGTCCTCCTGCGGAACCGCGTCGCCGCGCTCCGGCGCGGTGGGCCACCGCGCAAACCCCTCGTCGTGCCCGGACCAGCTCTGATGGTGGTGTCCAAGGTGCCCGCACATACCGCCCTCCTTGTCCTTTGTGGACGTTCCTCGAGGCAGTCTATCCATATAGGACGGTAGTGTCATGGAAATGAGCGAGCCGAGGGGATGAACGCGACCGCCGCCTCGCTGCTCGGCCTCCTCGCCGACTGCGGAGAGCTGACGGGCGGGGAGCTCGTGCGCACCGCCGAGGTGCGCATCGGGCGCTTCTGGACCCTCACCCGCTCGCAGGTCTACCGGGAGCTTGATGCCCTGGAGCGGGCCGGGCACGTCGTCCCCGGCCCGCCAGGTCCGCGCGAGGCGCGGCGGTTCTCCGTCACGGCGCAGGGCCGCGCCGCCTTCCAGCGCTGGCTTGTGGACGACCTCCCCGGCGAGACGGTCCGCATCCCGCTCCTGCTCGCGGTCGGGTTCGGCTCCGCCCTCCCGCCCGGCCGGCTCGCCGGCCTCCTCGAGGCCGAGGAGCGCCGCCACCGCGAGCGCCTCGCCGACTACGAGGCGCTCGACGCCCAGCTCGTGGAGAACGGCGCGGGCGCCCACGTCCGCGCCACGCTGGCGTTCGGCCTGCACTACGAGCGCGCGGTGCTCGACTGGTTCGCCGAGCTGCCGCCCGAGGTGCGCGGCTAGAACCTCTGGGGGGCGGCGAGGACGACGCGCTGGGCCGGGTTCCCGGGGAGGCGCCACTGGCGACGGGCGTCGTAGCGGACGGTGGGAAGTGCCGCGACGAAGTGGTCGGCGCCCGGGTCGTCGAGCACGAGCCAGAGGCGGTGAGTGCGCGCGGCGACCACACCGCGGAGCTCCGGCGAGGTGGAGAGGTTGTAGACGGGCGCGGCCACGGTCTGTGGGTGGCGGGGGAGGCAGTAGTTGGGGCCGGCGCCGAGGGTCGTGTAGCCCGAGAGCACGATGACGTCGCCTGCACGCCAGCCCGCGGCGACGCGGGCGAAGACCCCGTCGAGGTCGGGGTAGTGGCCGGAGGGCGCGAGGCTGGCCGCCATCCCCAGGGCCCCCACGGTCAGCGCGCCCGCCAGGACGGCCAGGCGTGCCCGGGGGGAGCCGATGGCGCAGAGGGCCACGGCGAGCAGGGCGAGGCCGAAGGGCGCCGACATCGCGGTGTAGCGCGTGATGAGCACGTCGTGGCTGACGAGGGTCTGCGCCAGCGCCAGGATCGGCCCGAGCCAGGTCAGGACGAGGAGCAGACCGACGTGCGCGACCCGCCGTCGCCATGCCCAGATCGAGGCGGCGAGGAGCAGGACGGCACCGCCGATGACCGCGACGACGGCGACGGGGTGGCCCGTGTCGAACCTCCCGTCGAAGGGCGTCGCGAGGACTCGCGTGAGGTTGTTGACGGTGAGCCCCGCGCCGGGAGCTATCCCGACCCAGTGGCCCCGGGAGAGCTGGTCGCTGGCGAGCGGCACGAGCGCGAGGGCCGCCGCCCCGACGGCCAGGATCAGCACCGCTCGTTCGCGACCGCGGACCGCGCGCACGGACGCCCAGGCGACGATCGCCACGACGAGCGGCCACGCGGTGTAGTTCAGCCAGACGGCCAGGACCGCGGCGAGGGCGAGCATCCCCACCCATCGCGTTCGCCTGTGTGCTCGATGCTCGAGCTCCAGCGCCGACGCGGCGGCGAGCGTGACCGCGAGCATCGCCCAGATGTAGCTGCGCGCCTCCTGCGCGTAGCGAAGCAAGAGGGGGCTGAGCACGGCGAGCACGCCGGCAAGCAGGGCGGCACGCTGTCCCTGGAGGCGCCAGGTGAACCAGATCAGGCTGCCGACGAGGCCTACTCCCGCTGCCGCCGAAGGGAGCCGAAGAGCCAGCGGCGAGTCGGAGTGCAGCAGGTCGAGCGCCCAGACGTGCAACCCCAGGTAGTAGGTCGGTGGGGCGACCTCATCGACGCGAACGGCGTGAAAGAGCTGATGGAGCGAGCCGTAGGCCGCCTGCCAGGAGAAGACCTCGTCGATGTAGAGGCTCGACAGGGTGAGGGTCGCGACGTAGAGCAGCGCCGCCGCGGCGAGGAGGGCGAGGACGAGCGGGCCGGCAGAGCGCTCGAGCAGGATCCTCCGAGCCGACGGCGATCCCGCCGAGCGCGCGAGATGGGCGGGCGAAGAGGCGGCCGACATCGGGGAGCCGAAGATTAGAAGCGCCGCCAGCCGCGAAAGCGGGCAATCTAGCGCTCGCCGATCCGTCCTACCGCGCGGCGTTCGCGACCTACTTCCAGTCGCTCACGCCCGAGAACGAGATGAAGATGGAGCGCGTCGAGCCGAGCCCCGGTCGGTTCGACTTCGAGGCCGCCGATCGCCTCGTCGCCTTCGCCGAGCAGGCCGGGGCGCAGGTCCGCGGGCACACCCTGGTCTGGGGGAACCAGCTACCGCGGTGGGTCACCCACCCCCTCCGTCCCTGGACCAAGGCCCGGCTGCTCGAGGTCGAGCGCCGGTACATCACGGCGCTCGTCAGCCACTTCCGCGGACGGGTGGCGGAGTGGGATGTCGTCAACGAGGCGACCACCTCCGAGGGACGGCTCACGAGCAACATCTGGCTGCAGGTGATCGGACCCGAGTACATCGCCCGTGCGCTGAAGTGGGCCCACGCAGCCGACCCGCGAGCTCGGCTCCTGCTCAACGACGGCGGAGAGGCTCCAGGCGCCAAGCCCTCAGGCATCCTGCGGCTCGCCCGCGGCCTACGCCGCGGAGGAGCACCTCTCGACCGCATCGGCATCGAGACCCACACCACTGTCGGCATAGCCCCCAGCGAGGACGCGCTGCGAAAGGTCATGACCGCCTACGCCCGAATCGGACTCCAGACCGAGATAACCGAGATGGACGTCATCGACCGCGGCCCCGCCCCTGCCGCACAAGCCCACGCCTACCAAGCAGCCGCACGCGCCTGCGCAGCCACCCCGAGCTGTGTCCGCTTCACCGTCTGGGGCGTCGCCGACCCATGGAGCTGGCGCGGCGCGGACGCCCACGCACTTCTCCTCGGTCCCGACTACCGACCGAAGCCGGCCCTCGACGCGGTCACCGGCGTCCTGGCAATCCGACCCCAGGGCTGAGAGGCACGGTCAGCGCGCGAGGAAGGGGACGGGAGGGGGCGGGAATGTCTTCGCACCGACCGCGCGCGAGCCTAGTGTTGAGGACATGCCGGAGTTCGAGCTCGACGCCGCCTACGTCCCCACCGCCGACCAGCCCCGGGCGGTCGCGTCGCTGGCGGAGGGGATCCTCGCCGGCGAGCGCGCGTTGACGCTGCTCGGGGCCACGGGGACTGGCAAGACGATGTCGATGGCCGCGACGATCCAGGCCGTCCAGAAGCCCGCGCTGGTGATCGCCCACAACAAGACGCTCGCCGCCCAGCTCTGCAACGAGTTCCGCACGTACTTCCCGCGCAACGCGGTCGAGTACTTCGTCTCCTACTACGACTACTACCAGCCCGAGGCCTACGTCCCCGCCAAGGACCTGTACATCGAGAAGGACTCGGCGATCAACCAGGAGATCGACCGCCTGCGCCACGCCGCCACGGCCGGTCTGTTCGCGCGCCGCGACGTGCTCATCGTCGCCTCGGTCTCGTGCATCTTCGGCCTCGGCTCGCCCGAGACCTACGACCTCAACATGCAGATCCTCCGCAAGGGGGACTTCGTGGACCGCGACGCGCTGCTGCGCAAGCTGGTCTCCATCCAGTACACACGCAATGACGTCGCCCTGGGCCGCGGGACGTTCCGCGTCCGGGGGGAGACCCTCGAGGTCTTCCCGGCATACGCGGAGACCGCGTTCCGGGCGGTCCTGTTCGGGGACGAGGTCGAGCGCCTCCAGCACTTCGACCCGCTCACGGGCGAGCTGATCGCCGACGACCTCGAGCACGTGGCGGTCTGGCCCGCCACCCACTACAACGTGCGCGAGGGGCGGATGGAGGCCGCGGTCACCGAGATCGCGCGCGAGCTCAACGAGCGCACCGCGCAGCTCGAGGCCGAGGGCAAGCTGCTCGAGTCCCACCGCCTGCGCCAGCGCACCCAGTACGACATGGAGATGCTGCGCGAGATGGGCTTCTGCTCCGGGATCGAGAACTACTCGCGGATCCTCGACGGGCGTGAGCCCGGGTCCCGGCCGTACTGCCTGCTCGACTACTTCCCCGACGACTTCGTCTGCTTCATCGACGAGTCCCACCAGACCGTCCCGCAGATCGGCGGGATGCACGAGGGGGACCGCTCCCGGAAGTCGACGCTCGTGGACTTCGGGTTCCGGCTGCCCAGCGCGCTCGACAACCGCCCGCAGACCTTCGACGAGTTCCTCTCGATCACCCCGCAGATGGTGTTCGTCTCCGCGACGCCGGGCGAGTACGAGCGGACCCATGCCTCGCGGATCGTCGAGCAGATCGTGCGGCCGACGGGGATCATCGATCCCGAGATCGAGGTCCGCGAGACGAAGAACCAGATCGACGACCTCATGAACGAGATCCGGGGCCGGGTCGAGGTCAACGAGCGCACGCTCGTGACCACGCTGACCAAGAAGATGTCCGAGGACCTCACGGACTACCTGCTCGAGATGGGCTTCAAGGTCCGCTACCTGCACTCGGAGATCGACACGCTCGAGCGCATCCAGATCATCCGCGACCTGCGGCTGGGGGAGTTCGACGTGCTCGTGGGGGTGAACCTGCTGCGCGAGGGCCTCGACCTGCCCGAGGTCACGCTCGTGGGGATCCTGGACGCCGACAAGGAGGGCTTCCTCCGGGGCGCGACCTCGCTCATCCAGACCATCGGGCGCGCGGCGCGGAACATCCGCGGCAAGGTCGTGATGTACGCCGACAAGGAGACCGCGGCGATGCGCACGGCTCTCTCCGAGACCGACCGCCGGCGCGAGATCCAGCGCGCGTACAACTCAGAGCACGGGATCACGCCCGAATCGATCGTCAAGGGGATCTCCGACATCGCGGAGTTCCTGCAGTCGGAGTCCAAGGTGCCGAAGAAGCGGCGGGGGACGCGGCGCAAGGACCATGGGATGTCCCGGGAGCAGCTCGAGGGGACCATCGTGGAGCTCGAGGAGGAGATGCTCGTCGCCGCCGAGGAGCTGCGCTTCGAGTACGCGGCGAAGCTGCGCGACGAGATCAAGGATCTCCGCCGCGAGCTGGCCGAGGTCGCGCCGGCGTAGACGCGGGAGCCCGTCCGTCGTGCGCGCGTGCTCCCCGGGCCGGCGCGCGGCGGTCTGATCGAGCAGGCTTCCGGGCACGTCTCCGCTCCCGCCCGGTAGTCTCCGCCGCGCCCCGACCGTCCCCCGGAGGAACCGCCCCGTGGCCCTCGACCGCCAGAGCATCGAGAAGAGAGACTTCCCCATCGGCCGCCGCGGGTACGACCCCGACGCCGTCGACACCCACCTCGCCGATATCGCGGGCGAGATGGACGACCTGCGCCGCCAGTCGCGCGAACGGTCCGGCAACCTCGCCGCGATCGCCTCGGAGCAGGTGCGCTCCATCGTCGAGGCCGCCGAGCAGACCGCGGCGGAGATCGCCCGCCAGGCCGAGGCGGCCGCCCGCGACATCCGCGAGGGTGCCGACGCGGAGGCCCGCTCGTCCCGCGAGCAGGCGACCGAGCAGGCCCGGGACTACGTGGGCAAGGTCGCCGAGGCCTCGACGGAGCTCCTCGGGCGCGTGGACGCGATGGAGTCCGAGCTCGGACAGCTGGTGGAGACGCTGCGCACGGGGACGAACCGTCTGAACGCCGACCTCCAGCTCCTCCAGGGCAACCTGGCCGAGGTCAGCGACGCCACGGGCGCCGGGCGGCGCTTCGAGCCCGAGGTCGGGTCCGAGCCCGCCACGGGCGCCACCGCGAGCGTGGACGGCTCGATCCCGGAGGCGCCGGAGGCGGTCGGGGAGCAGCTCGGGGACGAGCCCGAGGCGCTTGGGGACGAGCCGGAGGCGATCGACGCGGAAGCGGAGACCGACGAGGATCTCGAGCCCGTCCCCGCCAACGGCTCCGGTGGCGACGACGACGCCGAGGGCGCTCGCCTCGTGGCGCTGAACATGGCCCTCAACGGGTCCTCGCGCGACGAGACGGATCAGTACCTGTCCGAGCACTTCACCCTCGCGGACCGCGCGGGCCTGCTCGACGAGGTCTACGCCACCGTCGAGGGCTGAGGTCCGGAGAGTCCGGGCGCGTCACGCCCGGGCCCGCCCATAGACTCATAAGGATGCCTCCGGCGGACATCCTGCGCGTCACGGGCGCCCGCGAGCACAACCTCAAGGACGTCACCCTGGAGATCCCCCGGGGCTCCCTGACGGTCATCACCGGGCTCTCCGGATCGGGGAAGTCCTCGCTCGCCTTCGACACGATCTACGCGGAGGGACAGCGGCGCTACGTCGAGTCCCTGTCGGCCTACGCCCGCCAGTTCCTGGGCCAGATGAACAAGCCGGACGTCGACTCGATCGAGGGGTTGTCGCCCGCGATCTCCATCGACCAGAAGACCACTTCGCGCAACCCGCGCTCCACGGTGGGGACGGTCACGGAGATCTACGACTACCTACGCCTGCTCTGGGCGCGGATCGGCCACCCGCACTGCCACATCTGCGGGTGCCCCATCACCGGCCAGTCGGCGGAGCAGATCATCGACCAGGTGATGGACCTCGCGGAGGGGACCCGCTTCATGGTCCTCGCCCCCATCGTCCGCGGCCGCAAGGGCGAGTTCCGCGACGTCCTCGAGCACCTCCGCGGCGAGGGCTTCTCCCGGGTGAAGGTGGACGGCGAGCTCAAGCGTCTCGACGAGCCGCTCGAGCTCGACAAGAGGTTCAAGCACGACGTCGCCGTGGTGGTGGATCGGCTCGTGATGAAGCCCGACCTGCGCAAGCGGCTGGCCGACTCCGTGGAGACCGCGGTCGCCCTCGCGGATGGGCTGCTCGAGGTCGAGCTCGTGGACAGCGGCGAACTCAGGACTTATTCGGAGAAGTTCGCCTGTCCCGTCCACGGCCCGTCGGTGGCCGAGCTCGAGCCCCGCATCTTCTCCTTCAACTCGCCGCACGGGGCCTGCCCGCGCTGCACCGGTCTCGGCTCCCAGCAGGAGATCGACCCCGAGCTCATCGTCCCCGACGCCACGCTCTCGATCGGTGAGGGCGCGATCGCGCCCTGGGCCCAGTCGGCCTCGAACTACTACGACCAGCTCATCGACTCGATCGCCGAGCGCTACGACGTCGACCTCGAGACCGCCTGGCAGGACCTGCCCGAAGAGGCCCGGGGGTTCTTCCTGCACGGCACCCAGGGCGAGCGGGTCCAGGTCTCCTACCGCAACCGCTTCGGCCGCCGGCGCTCCTACTCGACCCAGTTCGACGGGATCGTCTCCAACCTCGAGCGCCGCTACCGCGAGACGGACTCCGAGCAGGTCCGGGAGAAGATCGAGGAGTACATGACGCTGCGGCCGTGCCCGGAGTGCCGGGGCGCTCGCCTGAAGCCCGAGTCCCGGGCCGTCCTCGTGGACGGGATGCCCATCCACGACTACACGCACCTCTCGGCGCACCGCGCGCTCGCCTGGGTGGACGGCCTCGACCTGTCCGACACCGAGCGCCGCATCGCCCGGCTCATCCTGCGCGAGATCTCCGAGCGCCTGCGCTTCCTCGTCGACGTCGGGGTGGGCTACCTGTCCATGGACCGGGCCGCGGCGACGCTGTCGGGCGGCGAGGCCCAGCGCATCCGCCTGGCCACGCAGATCGGGTCCTCGCTCGTGGGGGTCCTCTACATCCTCGACGAGCCCTCGATCGGCCTGCACCAGCGCGACAACGAGAAGCTCATCGGAACGCTCGACCGCCTGCGCGACCTCGGGAACACGGTCCTCGTCGTCGAGCACGACGAGGGGACGATGCGGGCGGCCGACCACGTCGTGGACATGGGCCCGGGCGCCGGCGAGCACGGGGGCTGGGTGGTCGCCGAGGGCACCGCGGAGGAGATCGAGGCGGTTCCCGATTCCCTCACCGGCCAGTTCCTGTCCGGCCGCCGGCGGATCGAGGTGCCGTCCAAGCGGCGGACGCCCTCGGGCTACGTGGGGATCGAGGGGGCCTCGCAGCACAACCTCAAGCACGTCGACGTGAAGATCCCCCTGGGGGTCATGTCCTGCGTGACGGGCGTGTCGGGGTCGGGGAAGTCGACGCTGGTCTCCGATGTCCTCTTCAAGGCCGTCTCGAACAAGCTCCACAAGGCCAAGCAGAAGCCCGGGGCGCACAAGCGGGTCACCGGCCTGGACCAGCTCGACAAGATCATCGCCGTCGACCAGTCGCCGATCGGGCGCACCCCGCGCTCGAACCCGGCCACCTACATCGGGCTCTTCGACCAGATCCGCGACCTCTTCTCCCGCACGCCGGAGGCGCGGGCGCGGGGCTACAAGCCCGGTCGCTTCTCCTTCAACGTCAAGGGTGGGCGCTGCGAGGTGTGCCGCGGCGACGGCCAGATCAAGATCGAGATGCACTTCCTGCCCGACGTCTACGTGCCCTGCGAGCAGTGCCACGGCCGGCGCTACAACCGCGAGACGCTCGAGGTGCACTTCAAGGGCAAGTCGATCGCCGACGTGCTCGGGATGCCCATCGAGGAGGCCGTGTCCTTCTTCCGGCACATCCCGAAGATCCACCGGCGCCTCCAGATGCTCCACGACGTGGGGCTCGACTACATGCGCCTTGGTCAGCCGGCGACGACGCTGTCGGGCGGGGAGGCCCAGCGCGTCAAGCTCGCGGCCGAGCTCTGCCGCGTCGCCACGGGGCGCACGCTCTACATCCTCGACGAGCCCACCACGGGGCTGCACTTCGCCGACATCGAGCGGCTGCTCGAGGTCCTCCAGCGCCTCGTGGACGCGGGCAACTCGGTGGTGGTCATCGAGCACAACCTCGACGTGATCAAGACCGCCGACCGGATCATCGACATGGGCCCGGAGGGCGGCGAGGAGGGCGGCTACCTCATCGGGACGGGCACCCCCGAGCAGATGGTGGCCAACCCGGACTCGGTGACGGGGCGCTTCCTCGCGCCCCTGCTGCCGGCGGCGGTGGGGGCGGGGGGTGGGGTGCGTTCGCGCCGACGGCGGGCGAAGGCGGCGACGGCAGAAGTCCGCGCGGCCGCCTGAGCCGTAGTCGAGACGTGCGCGTCCATGTGCTCGAGCGCGAGCAGGTCGTTCCGCGGGAGCCCGGCGAGGTGTGGGAGTTCTTCTCCGACGCCCACAACCTCGAGGAGATCACCCCGCCCTACCTCCGCTTCGAGGTCCTCACCCCGCGGCCGATCGCCATGGGGGAGGGGGCGCTGATCGAGTACCGCCTGCGCCTCCACGGCTTCCCCCTGTCCTGGCTCACGCGGATCGACGAATGGGAGCCGCCGGATCGCTTCGTCGACCGGCAGCTCCGCGGGCCCTTCCAGCTCTGGCACCACACGCACACGTTCGCGCCGCACCCCGACGGGACCCTCGTGCGCGACCGCGTGCGCTACCGGATCGGACTCGGGCTCCTCGGCGCGCTCGCGCGGCCCCTCGTGCGCCGCGACCTCGAGGGGATCTTGTCCTTCCGCCACGACGCGGTGGCGCGCCGGCTTCGTTCTCAGCCCGCTGCCGCCGGCGTTCGTTCGCGTCGGGTGGCAGATTGACCGTCAGGGGCACGGCGCGAGTCATCGCCTGTGGGACGCAGTACTGACGTGCACATTATTCTGTACGCTGTCGCCGATGGAGACCGTGCCTCTCACGGAGGTTCGCAGCACGCTGTCCTCGATCGTCGAGCGGATTGCGACGACCCATGAGCGGGTGACCATCACGCGCAACGGTCGCCCGGCCGCGGTGCTGATCAGTCCGGCGGACCTCGAGGCGCTCGAAGAGACCCTCGACGTGCTTTCGGATCCGGCGACCATGCGGCAGCTGCGCGAGAGCGAGGCGGCGGTCGCAGCCGGGGACGTCGTCGACGAGTCCGGCCTGCGAGACCTCGTGGCCAGGCGGACTCGCTGAAGGGTGTCCAAGGCGCCGGAAGCGCCCTACCAGCTCCAGGTCGCCCGACCAGCCGCAAGAGCCATCGCCGACGAGCTGCCGGAGGCGGTCGCCGCGGCGGTGATCGACCTCATCACCGGCGAGCTCCTACGGGCGCCCCGGACCGTGGGCAAGCCTCTGCAACGCGAGCTTGACGGCCGCTGGGCGGCACGCCGGGGCAGCTACCGAGTGTTGTACGCCATCGACGAGCAAGCTCGCGTGGTCACCGTGCTCACAGCCGAGCACCGTCGTGACGTCTATCGGCGGCGTTGACTCGATCGCTGTTGCCGCCGGGAGGCGGCGGCTACCGCGCGACGCCCGGGAACGTCGGCGAGTAGCTCGAAGGATCCGTCTACCTATCCACATGGGTGCACACGACGGTCCGTTGCAGATTCTCAGACCGGTTCGAGCGCTTGGTGCGGACGCGACGGCAGTGCAATGTGGACCGCGTCGCCCGCGGCGACGTGGCCTCCCGCGCGGACGATGGCCATCACGCCAGAGCGGCGAACGAGCTTGCCGTCTTTCGCGCGGGCCAGCACCGCCGCCATCAGTCCGGCGGACGCCGTCCAGCTGGTTGCACGGGTTCCGCAGGCCACTGAGCTCGACGAGGGCATGCGGGCCGAGCCGGAGCGTCGTCCCGACCGGCAGGCCGAGGAGGTCGATTCCCGCGGTGAGGACGTTTTCACCCATCGCTCCCGGCTCGACCGGCAGTCCGCGCGCGGCGAGCTCCTCGTGCAGCTCGACCCCGAGCAGGTGCACCTGCCGCAGATTGATCCAGTGAGGGTGCGCGCGGGCACGGGAGCGGTGCTGCACTGTACGGCCCGCGTGTGCGTCGCCGTCGACCCCGAGCCCTGCGACCAGCTCGATCTGCGCACGGACCGGTTTGTCCGGCCCGTGCGCGTCCCCCGCACTCACGGACACGACGACGGGACGTGCCTGCATCACTCCATGATGGCCGATCGTCCACTCGCAGCTGCCCGGCGTCAAGCTCATCGGTCGCGCGCCCGTGGACAGCCGGCCGACGCGCAGCGTGGGCGGGCTGCACCCGATGAGGGGCGGTCGCGCGCGCTCTCAGCTCAGCCCACCCGGTAGGCCCGGACGACCCGAATGCGGTGGCCGGCGCGGTCGGCAGCGACGACCACGAGGGCGCGGCGCCCGCGGCGCGAGGTATCCAGGCGGCGGCCCGCGCGCACGGTGCCGCGGCAGCGCGCGACACCGGAGCCCCCGCGCTCGTCGCGGCAGGAGTAGCGGGCGACGACCCGCGCGCCACGCCGCAGCACGGCGCCGCGGACCGGCGTGCGGACTTTGACCACCGGGGCTCGGCCGTCGACGACGTAGGTGCGGGTCAGCACCGAGAGGTGCCCGGCGCGGTCGCGCGCGGACCGTGAAGCGCCGGTGGCCGGCGCGGGTGTCGACCCGGACGCCGTGGGGGACGGTGCCCGCGCAGCTCGTCATGCCGCTGCCGCCGGGCTCGTCGGCGCAGGAGTAGCGGGCGCGCACGCGGGCGCCGCGCCGCACGTAGCGCGCGGGGGCGGTGAGGGTGATCGCGGGCGCCGCGACGTCGGCGATGAGCGAGACGTTCCGGGTGATCCAGGCCGGAGTGCGCCCGGAGCGCAGGCCCGCGAGCTGCGCGGTCCCCCACACGGTCCGGGGTGCGAGCGGATCCGGGCTGGCGGCGGCCGAAGGCGCCCAGGGGCAGACCGCGATGCCGCACGCGGCCGGGTCCGCGCTGCGGTCCACGGTCCGCTGCCCCGCGAGCAGGTGGAGGTCGGTCGCCCGGGTCCGCGCGAGGACGCGGAGGCTCGGCGTCGCGCCGGGGCCGACGGCGGTGACGAGGAGCACGGCGGCGTCGCCCGAGCGGGTGGGCGAGATGGCGCCGTCGAACAGCCACTCGTCGCCGTCGCGGACCACCCCCGGCCTGACGCACGCGGTTCGCGGCGGGCAGGATCTCGTACCAGCGCACGACCGAGCGTCCGCGCGCGCCGGCGACCGTCTGGGCGGTCCACACCGCCTCGGCGCCCCCGGCGGTGGGATCGGCGTGGGACACCGCCTCGGAGAGGCGGCCGTCGCCGGTGTCGAGCAACGGGGCGCTCCCGGGCTGGAGGGCGTCGTCGGGGGCGGCGAAGCGGCTCACGAGCGGTGTCCCGTCGCTGATGAGGTGGCCGTTCGCGTAGTCGATGTGCCAGAGCGGCAGTGCGTCCCCCCGGCCCGTCGCGGGGTCGATGGCGGCGGACACGATCGCGCCCGCCGGCGCCGCGTCCTGCGTGTTGGCGGGGGACGGGCGTCCACGCGAGCGGTCCCCGGCCCGTGGTCAGGGGGTTCGTCGGCGTTCCGAAGTAGGGAACAGGCGGCCGCTCGGGGCATGTGGTCAGCGCGACCGGCCCGGGCTTGGTCGTGAAGAAGATCCGCGCGGTGCGGAACCCGTCCGGGCCGTAGGCGTTCGTCCCGAAGATGAGGTGAGCGTCGTCGTGGCCGAGCCGGGGGTCGGCCACGAGGTCCTTGCTCCCCGGGCCGCCCAACTGCGCGTCGGTGTCGAACGCGTAGTGACACCAGCCGGGCCCCAGGTCGCGCGGATCGGGCCCGCGTGAGTAGCCGAAGGCGATCCGGTGGGTGTCGTCGGACGTGCTCGCGGCGTCGGCGCCCGGGTCGGTCGCGGTGGCGAGGTAGAGCCAGCGCCGGCCCTGGGGTCCCATTGGACCTGGGGGTCCGCGGGGCCGCGGGTGCCCGTGAAGTCCGCGAGCGACCGTATGCTGAGCTGTCGTCCGCTGCGTCGTAGACCGCGATGTGACGGTTCACCGCCTCCACGTAGGCGGTGGGACCGATGGCTCCGGTCGCGCCCGAGCGCGGCGCGGTGCCGTCCGCCACAAGGCCGAGCGCGTCGAGCGGTGCCACGAGGCCGGAGGCCAAGCCACCGCGCGGCCGCGGCGTGGCCACCGCCTTCGCGCGTACGACGCGGTCCACGGGTCGGCTCGTCTCCGCCGCCGCTCGGGGGGCCGACAGCGCGAGGACGACGAGGGCGAGGAACGGCGCGCGCGCCGGGGGCACCACTCACATGATGACGCTCGGGGCGGCGTGGAGTTGCGGTCGGCGGGTAGCTTCCGGGCGTCGTGGACTCCCGTCTCGCCCGTCTGTGGTGGCAGAAGTGGCGCTGGTATGAGCGCAGCGCTCTGCCCTGGAACCGCGCCCGCATCCACTGGGAGCTCGCGCAGCGGTCGGCCTTCGCCCGCTGGCCCATCCACGGCAACGTGCTCGAGGCCCTGCGCGAGGGGAGGCTCGAGGTCGGTGAGCACGTGCTGTTCGAGCCCGACGTGTGGCTCACGGCGCCGGCACCGGGGCGGATCCGGATCGGGGCGGGCTCCTTTTTGAACGTCGGGGTGATGGTCGCCGCCGTGGAGCTCGTGGAGATCGGCGAGCACTGCATGCTCGCCAACAACTGCTTCGTGACCGACGGCAACCACCGCTTCGACGATCCCGGCGAGCCGGTCCCCTGGCAGGGCTTCACCTCCAAGGGACATACCCGGCTGGGCGACAACGTCTGGCTCGGGGCCAACGTGGTGGTCACGAGCGGGGTAACCATCGGCGAGCGCTGCGTGGTGGGCGCGAACTCCGTCGTGACCCGCGACATCCCGCCCCGCTGCATCGCCACCGGCGCGCCCGCCCGGGTGCTCGGCTCCGTCGAGTACACGCCCGGCGTGGAGCCGCCGGTCCAGGCCGCCGCCGCCGCGGTGCAGCCGCCCGAGCTGCCCGCGGAGGGCTCCTAGGCCTTGGTCACCACGAAGTCGTAGCGGAGGGCTCCTAGGCCTTGGTCACCACGAAGTCGTAGCCGCGCCAGATCGCCCAGGCGCAGACCAGCACGCCCGCAAGCGCCAGGGCGTAGAACGCGGGGGCGGGCCGCTTGTGCCCACGCCGGGCCTCGTTGCCGCGCGAGAGCCCGAAGACGATCAGGGAGAACGCCGTGGTCACGCCGACCCCGGCCACGAGCGAGACCCAGACGACCTTGACCAGGGCGCCGACATCGACGATGGTGCCGTTCGGGGTCACGCCGCGGGCGCCGTCGCGCTGCCGCGCGTCTCCTGGAGGCGGCGCGCGAGCACCGCCGCCAGCGCCGCGAGGATGAGCACCGAGACCACCAGGGGCCCGAGGGCTCCGGTCCCGAAGGCCCGCGTGATCCCGTAGACGAGCGCCCCCACCGCGCCGGCGCAGGGGAGGGTGAGCACCCACGCGAGGACGATGTTCCCGGCCACCCCCCAGCGGACGGCCGAGAGCCGCTTCGCGGCTCCGGCGCCCATCACGCCGCCCGAGATCACGTGCGTGGTGGAGAGCGGGTAGCCGAAGTGCGAGGCGACGAGGATCACCGCCGCGCCCGCGCTCTGCGCCGCGAACCCCTGGGCGGCGTCCATCTTGATGATCCGCGAGCCCATCGTCCTGATGATCCGCCAGCCGCCGGTGTAGGTGCCCAACGCGATGGCGCTCGCGGCGGAGATGACCACCCAGTGCGGGGTCGCGGCGTCGGCGGCGATCGTCCCGTTCGCCGCGAGGGCGAGGGTCATGACGCCCATCGTCTTCTGCGCGTCGTTGGTTCCGTGGGCGAGCGCGAGCAGCCCGCCCGAGGCGAGCTGGCCGAGCCGGAATCCTCGGCCCACCGGGCCGGGTCGCAACCGCCCGACGATCCGGTAGACGAGAAGGATCGCCGTCCCGGCGACGACGAAGGCGAGGATGGGTGCGATCACCGCGGGGACGAGGACCTTGCCCACGAGCCCGGAGGCGATCACCGCCTTGGTCCCCTCGGCCGCGAGCGCCGAGCCCACGACCCCGCCGATGAGGGCGTGCGAGGAGGACGAGGGCAGCCCGAAGTACCACGTCGCGATGTTCCAACTGATCGCCCCGATGAGCCCGGCGAAGACGATCACGGGCGTGACGAGCTCGGGGTTGACGATCCCCTTGGCGACGACCGAGGCGACCTCGAGCGAGAGGAACGCGCCGGCGAAGTTCAGCAGCGCCGCACAGGCGACGGCGACCTTCGGGGAGACGGCGCGGGTCGAGATGGCCGTGGCCACGACGTTCGCCGTGTCGTGGAAGCCGTTGGTGAAGTCGAAGCCCAGCGCGGCGGTCAGGACGATGACGAGGACGACGCCGTCTCCCATCTGCCGCGACCTAGCGGTTCTTGAGCACGATGCCCGAGAGCACGTTCGCGGCGCGCTCCGTGGCGTCGATCCCGTCCTCCAGGCGCTCGAAGATGTCCTTCCAGCGGATGACGACCATGGGGTCGATCCCCGTGTCGAACAGAGAGGCGACGGCCTCACGCGAGGCCCGGTCCCCCTCGTTCTCGAGGCGGTGGACCTCGGCGAGCTGGGCGGAGACGTCGCCGAAGCTCCGCATGAGCGGCACCGCCGAGGCGAGGGCCCGCGCCGCCTCGTGGAGGATCCGGGCCAGGTGCTGGGCCTGCTCCATCGGCGCCTCGATCTTGTAGAGGCCGAGGAGGTCGGCGGTCTCCTCCGTGAAGTCCACGACATCGTCGAGCGCGGAGGCCATCGCGATCACGTCCTCCCGGTCGACGGGCGTGACGAACGTCGTGTTGAGGCGCTGGATGATCTCGTAGGTGATCCGGTCGCCCTCCTGCTCGCACAGCAGGACGTCCCGCGCCTTCTCGCGGGAGTCCGGGTAGTCCTGGAGGAGCTCGTCGAGGAGCCCGACCGCGCGCAGCAGGTTGGCGGCCGACGCGTCGAACAGGTCGAAGAACTCGCGCTCCTTCGGGGCGAAAACCGAGGAGAGCCGTCGCCGCGCCATCCGCGCGGACTATATGGAGAGGCCCTCCCGGAAGCCCTCGAGCTCGACCGGGTCGATCGAGTAGGTGTGCTCGGGCGCGGGAAAGCGCCGCGTGCGGACGTCCTCCGCGTAGGCCTTCACGCCCTCGATCATCTCCTCCTTGAGATGGGCATAGCGCTTGAGGAAGCGGGGGCTCAAGCCGTCGTGGATGCCGAGGAGGTCGTGGAAGACGAGCACCTGCCCGTCGGCGTCGGGCCCGGCGCCGATGCCGATGACCGGGATCGTGAGGCGGGGAGCCACCTCCGCGGTCAGGGCGGCGGGGACCGCCTCGAAGACCACGGCGAAGCACCCGGCGGCCTCGAGCGCCTGAGCCTCGCGCGCCACCTGGAGCGCGCGGGACGCGGTCCGGCCCTGGGCCTTGTAGCCGCCGAGCGCCGTCGCGGTCTGGGGCGTGAGGCCGACGTGCCCCATGACGGGGATGCCGGCGGCGACGATCGCCCCGGCCCGCTGCACGGGGGAGGTGCCGCCGCCCTCGAGCTTGACCGCGGCGCACCCCGCCTCCTTGACGAAGCGCTGCGCGGTGGCCACCGCGAGCTCGTCGGACGCCTCGTAGGAGCCGAACGGCAGGTCGCCCACGAGGAACGGCGTGCGCAGGCCGCGTCCGACCGCGGAGGCGAGCATGAGCATCTCCGCGACCGTCACGGGGACCGTCGAGGGGTAGCCGAGCACGGTCATCGCCCCCGAGTCGCCCACGAGGACGAGGTCGACCCCGGCCGCCTCCGCGACCTGCGCGGAGGGGAAGTCGTAGGCCGTGACCATGACGAGCGGCTCGCCGAGGCGCTTGGCGTCGGCGAGGGCGCCGAGGGTGACGGGAAGCCGGTTCTTCTCGGGCTCGACGGTGACGAGCGGGACGTGGCTCATGCTCAGCAGACCTCCTGCAGCGCCCGGTTGCGCTCGTCGACGTGGACGACCACGGGCTCGTGGTCGGAGAGCTCCTCCTCGGTGTAGGCGGCGTAGGAGATGACGATGATCAGGTCGCCGGAGTGGACGAGCCGGGCCGCCGCGCCGTTGACCTTCATCTCGCCCGAGCCGGGCTCACCGGCGATCGTGTAGGTCTCGAAGCGGGCGCCGTTGTCCACGTCGACGACGTGGACCTGCTCGAACTCCAGGATGTCGGCGGCCTCGAGCAGGACCGGGTCGACGGTGATCGAGCCGACGTAGTCCTTGTGGCAGTCGGTCACCGTGGCCCGGTGGATCTTGGACTTGAGCATGGTGCGCGTCACGAGGGCCTCCCGTCGCGATGGATGAGTGCGTTGTCGATGAGCCGGACCGGCCCGACGCGGGCGGCCACGGCGACGAGTGCCTCCTCGCCGGGGTCGGCGAGGGGGGTCAGGGTGTCGGGATCCACGAAGGCGAGGTACTCGGGGATCACTTCGCGCGCAGCGAGGGCGGCGTGGGCGGCGCGCTCGGCCGCGGGCAGGTCGGGCGCGGCGACCGCGGCGCGGAGTGCCTCGGGCAGGGCGCGGGCGCGCTCGCGGTCGGCGGGGGAGAGCCGGGCGTTGCGCGAGGAGAGGGCGAGGCCGTCGGGCTCGCGGACGGTGGGGACCACCTCGACCTCCACGGGCACGTCGAGATCCGAGACCATCCGGCGGACCACGAGGACCTGCTGGGCGTCCTTCTGGCCGAAGAGCACGACGTCGGGGCGGGCGGCGTTGAGGAGCTTGAGCACGATGGTGGCGACACCGTCGAAGTGGGCCGGGCCCCGGTGTGCCCCCTCGAGGACCTCCGTGATCCCCGAGACGACGACGTGCGTCGCGAAGCCCGGCGGATAGACCTCCTCGGCCGGCGGGACGTAGAGCACGTCGACGCCCTCGGCCGCGAGCAGCGCGGCGTCGCGCTCGTGGTCACGGGGATATCTCGCGAGGTCGGACTGGTCCTCGAACTGGGTCGGGTTCACGAAGACCGAGACGACGACCTCCGCGGCGAGCTCGCGCGCCCGGCGTACGAGGGCGAGGTGACCGTCGTGGAGCGCTCCCATGGTGGGGACGAGGGCGACGGGGCGCCGGGCGGCCCGGGCGGGGGCGAGGGCGGCGCGGAGCTCGGCGACGGTGGTGACCGTCCTCATCTCGTGGCCACCTCCCGGGTCTGCCCGGCGAGGTCACGCCCCGCAGCGGGTGTCCGGGCGGCCGGGGCAGAGCCGAGGCGGCGGGGGCCGACCAGGACGACGCGAGGTCGCGCAGGGAGCGAGGCGATGGTCCGCATGGCGGCTGACGGTCAGTCCCCGTGAGGGTGACGGCCGTGTCAGGAAGGTTAGCGCCGGAGGCGAGCTCCATCCGGCCGCCGACGAGCGGCCCGCCCCGTTGTCTGGAATGCGGAATACCCTCAGGTGCGATGGAGGCCGCCGAGCGCCGGGAGATGCTCAAGGAGGTCTGGGAGCAGGCGCGGACCTGCACGCGCTGCCCGCACCTGGCGGCGCAGCGCACGCAGGTCGTCTTCGGGGCGGGCCACGCGGACGCCGACCTCCTCTTCGTGGGCGAGGCGCCGGGCCGGAACGAGGACGAGAAGGGGCTGCCCTTCGTCGGCCAGGCCGGCCGGCTGCTGGACACGCTGCTCGGCGAGATCGGCCTGGCGCGGGGGGACGTGTTCGTGTGCAACATCCTGAAGTGCCGTCCTCCCGGTAACCGCGATCCGCTGCCGGGGGAGATCGAGAACTGCCGGTCCTACCTACGCACGCAGCTCGAGCTCGTCGAGCCCCGGGTCGTGTGCACGTTGGGCAACTTCGCGACGAAGCTTCTGCGCGACGACCCGACGGGCATCACGCGGGTGCACGGGCAGGCGGAGGTGCGCGAGGTGCTGGGCGCCCGGATGGTCCGGATGTTCCCGGTCCACCATCCCGCGGCGGCGCTGTACACCCCGGCGATGCTCGAGACCCTGCGCGCGGACTTCGCCCGCCTGCCCGAGCTGCTCGCGCTGCCTGTGCCCGAGCAGCGTGTGACCGATGCGGATCCGCCGCCCGCGCCCGAGCCCGTTCCCGCCGAGCCGGTCGTCGAGCCCGCGGCCGAGGCCTCCCAGCTCGGGCTCTTCTAGCCTAGACTGGATTGACGTCACCTGACCCAACCCTGAGGGAACCACATGAAAGAAGCACGTAGCCACCGGTCGTGGCGCACGCCTCTGCTCGGCGTCGCGATCCTGGCCGTCCCGCTCGCCGGTGTCGCGGTCGCGGCGTCGCAGACGCCCGGCATCCACCCCGTCAGCCGCTCCCACGCGGGGGCGACCGCGCTGGCCAGCGTGATCTTTGACGACAAGAGCCAGCTGCTCGGCGCGACCTTCGTCACCGCCCCGCCGAACAACCACCCGAACGCGATCTCCGACCAGCGGATCACGTTCGACGGGGGCAAGAGCGGCGCCTTCCCGCGCCAGGGGCACAGCTACGCGGTCCTGACCAACGGGTGCTCGAACCTCGTCACGAAGGAGAAGGGCGCCGGCCGGCCCGGCTGCCGGGACGGCGGCGTGCGCACCCGCGGGGCGCGCGACGTGACGATCCTGCGCATCGGGGTCCGCGCGCCCCAGGGCTCGAACTGCCTGTCCTTCCGCTTCCGGTTCTTCTCCCAGGAGTACCCGGAGTTCGTGGGCAGCCAGTTCAACGACGCGTTCATCGCCGAGCTCGACCACAGCACGTGGAACGCGGACGGGACGCCGATCACGGCGCCGCGGAACTTCGCCAAGACGCGTTTCGGGTCGATCACGAGCGTCAACAAGGCCGGTCCGGCCGTGATCGGGGCGTTCAACGCGCGCGGCACGACCTACGGCGGCGCGACGCGGGTGCTCCGCGCCTCGACGCGGATCAAGCCGGGCAAGCACAACTTGTACCTGTCGATCTTCGACCAGGGCGACCGCCAGTACGACTCGGCCGTCTTCGTCGATCACCTCGCCATCGTGCACAAGGCGAGCTGCAAGCCGGGCCTCGCGAAGTTCTAAAGGCCTGACGGGATCGGGGCGGCTCTAGACCGAGCCGCCCCCGCCCGGTAGGAGTGTGCGTCGCTGTTCGGCGACGCTACAGGCCGAGCAGGGCCCGGAGGTAGGCGCGCTCGCGGGTGGCGGGGCGGCTGAGCAGTCGCTTGAGGAGGGCGCGGTCCGCGAAGGTCAGTGCCTGCACGGCGAGGTCGGCGCGGGCGGCGAGGGCGCCCCGGTGCTGGATGAGCACCCGGCGCCGGGCTTCGACAAGACGATCGACCGGCTCGCCTCCGAAGGCGCGCCGGGAGCTCGTGCCGCCGGTGTGGAGCACGCGGGCGCCGGGCCAGAGCACGGTGGGGACCCCGGCCTGGGCGGCGCGCAGGCCGAGGTCGAGGTCCTCCCCGTACAGGAAGATCGCCGGGTCGAACGGGCCGAGGCGCCGGAAGGTGCTCGTCCGCGCCGCGAGGCAGGCGCCGACCGCCCAGGCCACGCGGCGAGGCCGGTCCGAGCGGAAGGGCTCGATGCGGTCGCGCAGCGCTCCGGGGAGCAGGCGCGCCGGGGCGAGCGCGAGGGCGAGCGCGGCGGGGGAGAGGGGCGCCGGATGCGCCGAGGCCTCGCGGTGGCCGTCGGAGCGCAGGAGGACCGGGGCGAGGATCCGCTCCGGGCCACTGCCGGCGGCGCGGGCGAGCGCGGCGAGGGAGGCGTCGACGAGCTCGACGTCGGGGTTGACGAGGACGCAGACGGGCTCTCCGACCTCCGCGAGCGCCGCGTTTACGGCGCGACCGAAGCCGACGTTATCGGCGAGCTCGAGGACCTGGGCGCCGGCGGCGCGCGCGACGGTGGCCGAGGCGTCCGTCGAGCCCGAGTCGGCGACCACCACGCGGGCGCCGGGCAGATGGCGGGCGGAAGAGGCGAGGAGTCGCCCGAGCTCGGGGGCGGAGTCGTGGGAGACCGCGACGAGGGCGATGCCCTCACCGGCGCGGGGGTCGGGCGCGCGCGCGGCGAACGCGGAGCGGTAGCGGGCGCGGGTGGTGCGGACGTCGAGGGTCGCCTCGGCCCGGCGGCGGGCGCGGGGCCCGAGGCCGGGGTCGGTCAGCGCGGCGCACAGCGCGCGGGCGGCGTCGGCGGCGTCGGTGGGGGTGAACAGCGCGCCGGTGTCGCCCACGAGCTCCGGCAGCGCGCCGGCGCGCGCGGCGGCGACGGGTAGCCCGGCGGCCATCGCCTCCGCGACCGCGAGCCCGAAGGCCTCGCGCTCGGCCGGATGGAGCAGGGCGTCGGCCTCGGAGAGCACGGCGGCCGGGTCGGGGACGGCGCCCCGGAGCTCCACCCGTCCCGCGAGGTCCGGCCGCCGGGCCCGCGCGCGCAGCCGCGCCTCCAGCGCGGGCCCCTCCGGGTCACCGGGCAGGGGTGCGCCCGCGAGCACGAGCCGCACGCCGGGGACCCTCGCGACGGTCTCCAGCGCGAGGTCGGGCCGCTTCCAGCCCACCAGCGCTCCGAGGAAGAGGACGGTCGGGCGCCGCTCCCCGCCCTCCCGCGGCCGGAACCGCTCGAGATCGACCCCGAGGGGCAGGACGCGGCCGCCCACGGCCGTGGCCACCACGCGCGACGGGGCGAGGACGAGGTCCACCCTCCCGCCCGCCGCGCGGAGCAGTGTCGCGAGCGCACGGGAGGTGGGCAGGTCGTGGTGCTGGACGACCCGGTGCGGGCCGGGGGCCACGAGCGCCGTCGCGAGGGCGGAGCGTGCTCCCCAGCCGACCACGGTCGCCGCGTCTAGGTCGCGCGCGAGCCGGCGCGCCTCGCGGGCGTGGGCGAGGACTCCGCACGCGGCGCGGAGCCCTCGGCTCGCCGATCCGCGCGCCGCCAGGGGTCGTTCGGGAAGCGCCAGCACGGGCACACCCGCCGCGCGCGCGGCGGCGGCCAGGGGACCCTCGGGACAGGCCAGCACGCCGGGCGCGCCGAGATGGGTGAGCACGTCGAGCGCCACGCGCTCCGAGCCTCCGAGCGCCCCCGAGAACGAGAGGACGAGCGAGGTCAGCGCCGGCCCCGGGGCACGCTTGAGCAGGATAGGCGCGTGCCTCCGGTGCTCATCGATGCGCGCGCCGCCGTGCGTCCTGAGCTCGGCGGCGTCGAGCGCTGGGCCCGCGAGCTGACTGCGCGCCTCCCCCTCCACCGCCCCGACCGCTACGCCGTCGCCGCGCCCCCGCCGGCGCTCGTGCACCGGGCGGGGCACGCCTGGGAGCAGATCGTCCTTCCCGTCCGGGCGGCGCGCGCTCGGACCCGTCTGCTGCTGGCGCCGGCGAACCTCGCGCCGCTCGCGTGGCCGCGGACCGTACTCGTGCTCCACGACGCCGCCGCCCTACGCCACCCGGGGTGGTACGCGCCGGGCTACGTGGCCTGGCAGCGCGCGCTGCTGCCCCGGCTCGGCCGCCGCGCGGTGGCGGTGATCGTGCCGTCGGCGTTCTCCCGCGACGAGGTCGTCGCGCTCCTCGGGGCCGACCCGGCCCGCGTGCACGTGGTGCCCGGCGGAGTGGGAGAGGCCTTCCACCCCGGGATCGACGCGGGGCCGGCCCGCGCGGCGCTCGGCCTGACGCGACCCTACGTGCTCACCGTCGGCTCGCGGACCTCCCGGAAGAACCTCGCGGCGCTGGGTGTCGCGGCGACCCGGCTTGCGGGGGACGGGATCGAGCTCGTCGCCGTGGGCGGCGACCGCCCCCAGTTCCGCGCCGAGGCCGACGTCGACGGCGTCCGCGCTCTCGGCCGTGTCCCGGACGCCCTGCTGCCGGGGCTGTACGCGGGGGCGGAGGCGTTCGTGCTGCCCTCGCGCTACGAGGGCTTCGGCCTTCCGTGCCTCGAGGCGATGGCGGCGGGAACCCCCGTCGTCGCCGCCCGCGCGACGGCGCTGCCGGAGGTGTGCGGGGAGGCCGCGCTGCTCGCCGATCCCGACGACCCGGAGGAGATCGCCGCCGCCCTCGCCGCCGCGCTGGCCGACCCGGAGCCGCTCCGCCGCGCGGGGGCGGAGCGCGCCGGTGGCTTCACGTGGGACGCCACGAGCACGGCGGTCGACCGCGTCGTGGGGGAGGCTCTTGGCGAGAAGCGCGGCTAGGGTGCGCGGAGCGTGAGGGTCGCTCTGGTGCACGACTTCCTCCTCGATCTGCGGGGAGCCGAGCGCGTCTTTCTGGCGATGTGCGACCTCTGGCCCGAGGCGGACGTCTACACCGCCGTGTACGACGAGCGCGGGACGGAGGGCCGTTTCGCGCACCGCGACGTGGGGACCACGTTCCTCCAGCGCACCCGTCCCACCGCCCGCTCGTTCCGCGGGCTGCTGCCGCTCTATCCCTACGCGATCGAGTCGCTCGACCTGCGGGGCTACGACCTCGTCCTGTCGTCCTCGTCGGCGTGGGCGCACGGGGTCATCGTCGACGAGGGCACGACGCACGTCTGCTACTGCCACAACCCCTTCCGCTACGCCTGGAACGCCCGCGAGGTGGCCCTGACGGGTCGGCGGCCGGCGGCGCGGGCGGCGCTCGCCTTCCTGTTCTCGCGCTGGCGCCAGTGGGACCGGCTCGCCGCCCAGCATGTCGATCGCTACGTGGCGAACTCCCACACCACCCGACGGCGGATCGAGCGTTACTGGGGGCGGCAGGCGGACGTCGTCTATCCCCCGGTGGAGACCGAGCGCTTCTCGCCGCTGCCCGCGCGCGAGCGTGGGGACTTCTACCTCGTGCTCGCCGAGCTCATGCCGCACAAGCGGATCGACGTGGCGGTGCGGGCGTTCAACCTCCTGCGCCGCCCGCTCGTGGTGGTGGGGGACGGACCGGAGGGCCGCCGGCTCGCCCGGCTCGCGGGGCCGCACGTGCGCTTCGAGGGGCGCGTGGACGACGCCCGCGCGGCGCGCCTGCTCGAGCGCTGCCGTGCCCTGGTCGTCACCGCCACGGAGGAGTTCGGGATCGCCGCGGTGGAGGCCCAGGCCGCCGGCCGGCCGGTGGTGGCCCTGGCCGAGGGTGGTGTGCGCGAGACGGTCCGTGAGGGGGAGACGGGGACGTTCTACGATCGCCCGGAGCCCGAGGCGCTGGCGGAGGCGGTCGCGAGGTTCGACGACGCGGCGGTGGATCCCGTCCGATGCGTGGCCAACGCCGAGCAGTTCGGGGTGGAGCGCTTCCGGCGCGAGCTGCTCGAGGAGGTCGGCGCCGCCCGCGTGGGTGCGTCGACCCACGAGCACATGCCCCGCGTCGCCCGCCGGCCGCTGCGGCCCGCGATCCGTCCGGCGGTGCGGCGCTGACCCCGGTGGACTTCGGGGAGGGGCACGTGACCGACCTCGAAGCCCTGCGCGCCGAGGCCCTCGCCGCCGTCCGGCGCTACGGGGAGGCGGCGTACCCGCCCGACCCGCCCGCGTGGGGGCCCGGCCGGGATCCCGTTCCCGTCGCGGGCCGCGTCATCGGGCCCTCGGAGCTCGAGGCGCTCACCGACGCCTCCCTCGACGGCTGGCTCACCGAGGGCCGCCACGCCGACGCGTTCCGCGCCGCGCTGGCCCGTGAGGTCGGCCGGCGCCGCGTGCACCTCGTCGGGTCGGGCTCCCAGGCGAACCTGCTTGCGGTCGCCGCGGCGCTCTCCCACCTCCACGCCCGACCCCTGAGGCCCGGCGACGAGGTCATCACCCCCGCGGTGGGCTTTGCCACCACGGTCAACCCGCTCTATCAGTACGGCCTCGTGCCGGTCTACGTCGACGTCGAGCCCGACACGCTCAACCCCACGCTCGACGCCTTCCTCGAGGCCATCGGACCCAAGACGCGGGGCGTCCTCGGCGCCCACTGCCTCGGCAACCCCTTCGACGCCGCCGGCCTCGCCGCGGCGTGCGCGGAGCGGGAGCTCGTCCTCGTCGAGGACACCTGCGACGCCCTGGGCTCGGAGCTCGGGGGACGGAAGGTGGGCACCTTCGGCCACGCCTCGACCTACTCCTTCTACCCCGCCCACCACATGACCACGGGGGAGGGGGGCGCGGTCGGCACCGACGACGACACCTGGGCGCGCGCCGTGGGCTCCCTGCGCGAGTGGGGTCGTGACTGCTGGTGCCCACCGGGGGTCAACGACGCCTGCGGTCGCCGCTTCGAGGGCCAGTTCGGCCGCCTGCCCGTGGGCTACGACCACAAGTACGTCTTCTCCCACGTCGGCTTCAACTTCAAGATCACCGACATGCAGGCGGCCCTCGGGCTCGCGCAGCTCGCGCGCGTCCCGGGCTTCCATGCCCGCCGGCGCGAGAACTTCGCCCGGCTGCGCGCCGCGCTCAAGCCCGACGAGGACCGCCTGCTGCTCCCCCGCGCCCTCCCCGGCGCTGACCCCTCCTGGTTCGGCTTCCCGCTCACCCTCCGCGACGGCGGCGCCGCCAAGCGCCGCGAGCTCCAGCTCTTCCTCGCCGGCCGGAAGATCGACTCGCGCCTCGTCCTGGGGGGAAACCTCACCCTCCAGCCCGCCTACCAGGGCCTCGAGCACCGGGTCGCGGGCGTGCTCGCAGGCGCCGACCGCGTCACGGTCTCCTCGCTCTGGGTCGGCTGCCACCCGGGGCTGACCGACCCCATGCTCGACTTCGTCGCCGAGTCGATCGCCGACTGGCTCAGCGGCGGCGGGTGAGCAGCTGCCACTCCCCGTGGCGCGCCACGGGCCGGTAGGACGCGCTCAGGAAGGAGTCGAGGATCCGGACCCCGCTCGAGCGCCCCGCCCGGTTGGGCTCGTGCGCCGCGGTGGACGCAGAGCACCAGCGGACGACGAGCGGGGTCCGGGTACGCGAGAGGGCATCCACGATCTCCCGCTGCACCGGCGCCGAGGTGATCACCCCCGGCGCCGCGATGTCGTAACGCGACGGGTTGGCGCGCCCGGCCAGCACGTAGAACAGCGGCGCTCCCGCGGTCACGAGGTCGTTGCGCAGCCCGGTGACGTAGATGGGCCGGCCCGCCGGGACGCGCCGCCGGACGTCCGCCACCGCCGCCCCGAGGGCGCGGGCGTCGGCCGGGAACGTGCGGGCGCCGTCGGCCCCCGGGGCGTGCAGCGTGACGGTGCCGTCGCGCACGAGCATCAACTGGCGGTCGAGCCCGCCCAGGAGCACGACGGCGAGCGCCGCGGTCGCCACGACGGCCACCACGCGCGGCGCCCGCGCCCATGTCCACGCCCCGAGCGCCGCCACGAGCACGGCGAGGGGAGCGAGGTGGTAGGCGTCCGGCCGTACGAGCAGGTAGGTCAGCATCCCCACGGCGAACACCGCCGCGGCGATCAGCAGCGAATCCCGGGCCCGCAGCCGCCCGAAGCTCCCCGCCATCGACGCAGCCAGCCCGACCACCAGCGCGAGCGGCACGTAGAACAGCAGCAGGGGCTTGGCCGAGTCCGACAGGAACCCGCCCGGCGACCCGGTGTTCAGCGGCCCGTCGTAGCGAAAGGGGAAGGGCAGCGTCTGGTAGTCGCGAAAGTCCAGCAGCGGGTAGCGGACGAGCAGCCGCCACGTCGGGGCGATCCCCGCCACGAGCGCGACGGGCAGCAGGAGGACGAGCGCCGAGCCCACCGCCGCCACCCCGAACCGCAGCGCCGCGCGCTGCGACTCCGGTCGCAGCAACAGCGCGAGCACGATCCCCAGTCCCGCCCACGCCGCGAACTCGAGCCGCCACGCCGCCGCCACGCCCACGAGCAGCCCCGCGACCACCGGCCGCCGGACGAAGACGAGCAGCGCGCCCAGGCACAGCGCGAGCGCGATCGGGAAGGGATGGGGGCCGTTCGGCGAGGCCATGGCCAGCGCGCTCACGCTCCACGCCAGCCCCGCCGGGCGCCGCCCCGCGCCGCCCCGGCGCGCGAGCGACCAGGCCAGGGCCGCGACCGCCCCGTCGGCGAGCACCCGCACGATCCGCCAGACCAGAAGCGACGGCCCGAAGATCCCCAAGAGCCCGGCGAGCAGGTAGGGCTGGCCGGGCGGGTAGAACCACCAGAAGTCGCGGTAGGGCACCTCGCCGTGGGCGATCCGCGCCGCGGCCTGGAGCATGAGCCCCTCGTCGTTGGGCTGGACGCCGTGGAGCATCGTCAGCGCGGCGAGCGCGACCGCCCCGAGGAACGGCAGGGCCGGCCGGAGCCGCTCCGCTTGGCCCGGCACTAGGCGTCGGGCGGGCCGACCCGGGCCTGACCGGCCCGCGGTCGCAGCACGTACACCGTCGCGCACCCGAAGCGCTGTACCCGCTCGACCAGCCCGGCGAGCTCACCCGACAGGTCCCGCACCCCCGGGCGGCAGTCGCCGAACAGGAACCGCGCGCCCGTCGAGAGCACGAAGCGCCGCGCCGGCTCCCCGGTCATCCGGCCTTCGAACAGGGCGTCGGCGTGCCGGCCGCGCACGCCCCAGTCCGGGCTCCAGGACAGCGCGCCCACGTAGACCTCCCGCCCCGTGCGCGACGGGATCATGTAGCCCGCGTAGGCCGAGGCGAGCACGCCGCCCGGGCGTGGGTCGGCCTCGAGCCACTTCAGGGCGCGGACCTCGTGGGGGAAGACGAAGTAGGGGTCGGCCCCGGCGTGGACGTTGTGCGCGGCGGCCTGGACCCGGGACGCCAGTCCGGGCAGGATCATGAAGCCCAGCGCCGCGACGACGAGCGCCCGGCGCGGCCGCCACCGGCCCGAGATCCCCTGCACCGCGAGGATCGCCAGGGGCAGGGTCAGCCCCTGGAAGGAGTGGTAGGGGAACGTCCCGGCGGGCTGCAGGTAGACCGCGAGCGCCGCGAAGGGCCAGAGCCGCAGCGCCATCTCCTGCCAGGACGCGGCCCGCCCCCGGTAGGCCAGGACGGCGGGCGCCGCGAGCGGGAGCACGACAAGGACCATCGCCCACCACGGCCAGGACCACTCGGCCTGGGCGCCCGCGGCGTTGACCTCGCCCGCGAGCTTCCAGCTCGGGTCCCAGGTCGCCAGGGCGAAGTAGTACGCCGAAGGGATCGCCGCCGCGAGCGGGACGACCGCGAGGGCGAGGGGCGGGCGCTCGCGGGTCCGCGCGAAACGCCACGCCTCCACCCCGACGACGATGACCGCGAGCGTGGCGCCCTGCCAGGGCTGCAGCCAGCACACGACAAGCGTGCCGACCGCCGCCCACGCGAGGGTCGAGCGGCGGCGCTCGATGCGCCAGCGCTCGATCCCGAGTAGGACGACAGGCATGAGGAAGACCGCCAGCGCGGTCATGAGATAGCCCCAGAGGTACTGGCCGCTCCACATCTCCCCGGTGATGAACGCGAACGTGTACTCGCGCGGCTTGCCCCCCCAGCCCGACCAGGTCACGAACGACGACGCGGGCATGATCGCGAACAGGGCGAGGATCAGGGCGACGTGCCGCTGGCCGCCGGGGGGAAGCAGCCGGCGCACGTAGGCCCGGCACGCGAAGAACGTGAGCCCGACGGCGACGGGCTTCCACAGCAGGTACGCCGCCGGGACCGAGAGCCCGACGACGCGGTGGACCATCCCCGAGAGCAGGAACCCGGGGTGCAGGAAGGAGCGTGGCCCGGGCGCGAGATCGAAGCGGTTGCCGATGAGGACGTGCTCGCCCGCGTCGCGGATCCACGCGAAGTACTGGAGCTCGTCGGCGGCGAGGAGGCCGTCGGCGCCCGAGAGCGGGCGTCCCCGGAGGAGCAGCCCGGCGAGGATCGCCACGGAGAGGGCCGCGAGGGCCAGGAGCGCGCCGAGCTCCACGCGATCGAGCCCGAGGCGGCCGGTGAGTACGCGCGGCCGGGCGCGGCGGCGGGCACGAAGCTCGGGGGCCGCGACGCTCACGCTTGTGACCTTACCCCCGGGCTCAGCGCCGGCGGACCGCGCGCCCGGCGTTCCGGGCCACCCGTCCCGCCGCCGCGGCGAGGCCGTCGCGCCCCGCCGTCTGGCGCGCCAGGAGCGGGTACTGCGCGAGGGTGGCGGCGCGCAGGACGCCCCGCGGGCGGCGCCTTCGCGGCCGCTCCGACACCGTCGCGCACCACTCCACGAGCGGCGCGGCCACCCGCTCCCAGGTGAACGCCGGGGCGAGCGCACGCGCCGCCCGCGAGGCTTCGAGACGCCGCTCGCCGTCCCCGAGCAGATGCGCCCAGGCGCGGGCCAGCGCGTCCGGGTCCCCGGGCGGGACCGTCGTGCCCGCCCCGGCGGCGGCGACCCGCTCGGCGAGCACGTCCCCCCGGGTCGCGACCACGGGCAGTCCGGCCCACAGGCAATCGAGCAGCCGCGTCCGGAAGGCGAAGCGCGCCTCGAGGTGCTCGAGGTGCGCGGTCACCGCGAGGTCGGCGTCGAGCAGGTAGCGCCCCCGCTCGGCGTAGGGCACCCAGCCCGGGTTGAAGTGCACCTTGACCCCCTCGAGCCCGAGCTGCGAGGCCAGCGCCACCGCGCGCTCCGCCGCGCCGTGCCGGTCCTGCACGTCCATCGCCGGGCGACCGAGCCCGAGGAAGCACAGGTGCACGCCGTCCGGCAGCGTCGCCGCGGCGCGGATCGGCGTCTCGGCGTCGAGCCAGTTCCACACCCCGCCGTTCCACAGGATGACCCGGTCGTCCGTCCCGATGCCCGGCCATACTCCCTTGATCGCCGGCCCCGGCTCCGGCGGATCGACGGGCAGGCCGAACGGCACCACCGCCACCCGGGAGCGCGCCGTGGGGTCGGCCCGGTACTCCTCGAGGTCGAGCAGCCCGAGGGTGGCGAGGGCCCCGAGCCACAGGTCGCGCTGGGGCTCGGACGCGCAGAGGACGAGGTCGGCCGCGGCGAGGTGCGCGAGTGCGGAGCGGGCGACGATCCGCTGGAGCAGTCGCGCCCGCGCCAGCGGTAGGTCGCGCACGAGCTCGAGCACCTCGACCGGGGTGGGGTCGTACAGGTCGGCGACGATCCGCACGGGCTCGCGCGCGAGCCGCGTGAGCAGCCGGGGGGGAAGGAGCTGGGCGACGAGGACGTCGTGGTCGCGGGCCGCGGCGCGGAGGGCGTCGTAGTCGACGAACCCCGCCTCGAGCAGGCGGATGCGTCCATCGGCGACCGTGCTCGGCGCGGGGGCGGCGAGCGTGACCTCGCACGCCTCGGCGAGCGCGCGCGCGAGCTCAAGCGCCCGGATGGCCGGGCCCGCCATCGCCTCCCCGACGGGCTCCGAGGACACGACGAGGACGCGCGTCCGCGCCACGTCAGACCTGCCGCAGGGAGCGCAGGAGCTGCAGGTCGACCCCGCCGACGGCCAGGAGCGCGAGCCCGTAGGCCACGGCCCCCGCGGCGACGGCGAGGAGCACGGGCGCGTCGAGCAGGGGGACGAGGACGGCGGCCATCACCGCGCAGGCCGCCCCCGGCCGGACGACGACGGTGGCGCGGGGACGCCAGTCCAGGTGCCGGGCGACGAGCACGAGCGAGCCTGCGAGCAGCCCGATCTCCGTGAGGACCGTCACCGCGGCCGCCGCGTCGATCCCGTACGACGGCACCAGCGCGAGGTTCGCGACCACGTTGAGCGCGAGCCCGCCGAGGCCGAGCCGCAGCGCGTCACGCTGGCGCCCGGCCGCGATGAGCGCGTAGCCGCACAGCCCGTTGACCGAGGAGAGGACCACGGAGGCGAGCAGAATGCGTAGGGGATCGGTCGCCCCGCCGAAGTCCTCGCCGCCGGTCAGCGCGACGATTCCCGGGGCCAGCAGCGCGCCGCCCACCGCGAGCGGTAGCCCGAGCGCGACGAACGCATCCGTGCTCAACCCGAGCACGCGCCGCGCGCGCTCGGGCTCCGTGCCCGCCCAGCGCGCGAGCAGCGGGTAGGCGGAGGCGAGCAGGATCGCCGGGAGGGCGGCGGTGAGCTCGAGGACCCGGTAGGCCAGCGTGTAGAGCCCGACCTCCCGGTAGGGCCGGAAGAGCGAGACGATCACCGTGTCCACGCGGAAGAGCAGCTCGGCCACGGCGAGCGAGGCGCCCACGGGGATCGCGGCCCGCGCGAGCGCCCGCCAGCGCGGGGTATCCACCCGCGGGCGGACGCGGATCACGCGCCGGGCGAGTACCACGGACGCCGCGAGCTGCGCGACCGCGCCGACCGCGCTCGTGAGCACGGCGGCGTAGAACCCCAGGTCGAGGCCCACGACGAGCGCGATCGCCGCCACCGCGGCGATCCGCCCGAGCACGTCGCCCACGACCTTCCAATCCAGCCGCAGCTCGGCCTGGAAGAGCGCCACGAGGCCGGAGTTCAGGCCCGTCAGCGCGAGCGGCACCCCGAGCAGCAGGATCGCCACCCGCACCCGCTCGTCGTAGGGCAGCACGAGCGACACGAGCGCGGCGAGCGCCAGCATCCCCCCGGACAGCGCGAGCCGCAGCGCCATCGCCGTCCCCACGAGCTCCTCGCGCCGCTCGGGGGAGCGCGCGAGCTCGCGCACGAGCACGGTCACGATCCCGAGGTCGGCCAGGACGCCGAACACCCCGACGTAGGACACCGCGAGCCCCATCCGCCCGTAGCCCGCCGCCCCGAGGTAGCGCGTCAGCAGGACCACCGACACCGCTCCGGCGCCGAGCGCGACCGCCCGCCCGAGCACCTGCGCCAGGGTCGAGGCCGCGACCCGCCTGGCGACCCCGGCCTCCACGGCGCACGACTGTAGGCGGCGGGACGGGACAGTCGCCAGCCGCCGAGCTCCAGCGTCAGCTCAGGTCCTGCTCCCCAGCATCGTCGGGCTCGGACGCAGGGCCCGCCGCCCCATCGCCACAAGGAGAGGAACGTCTGCGATCTGCTGCCTGAGCGCGACCGTGACCAGGTGCGTTCGCGGATCCGGGCGGGGTCGCTGAGCGACGCCGAGCTCGCCAAGCAGCGCCTCGAGTTGCTGGCCTCAGAGCTTGACCGCACGTGGCCCGACGCCGCCGGCTCGCTACGCGAAGGCATGCACGACACGCTGACGCTGATGCGCCTGGGGATCACCGGCAAGCTCGCCACGACGTTGTGCTCGACGAACCCGTGCGAATCGATTATCGAGATCGTCCGCTACACGCAGCGCAACGTGAAGCGCTGGCGCGACGGCGACATGCGCAAGCGCTGGACGGCCGCCGGCATGCTCGTCGCCGAGCAGCAGTTCCGTCGGATCATCGGCTACCGCGATCTCGCAAGCTCGTCATCGCCGTCGAGCGTCACGCCCGCGCCGCCGCCCCGAAGAACCTCGACCGCCCGGAGGCCGCCGAGCCCGTTACCGTCTGAGCCGTCAACCCAAACGGATCGCCGTCGAAGTTCCACGACGATCCGGACAACCTCAACCTCGATCTAGCCGGCCCTCGGTGAGTCCAGGCCGCCAAGCGTTCGCCGCGGTCAGATATGCTCTACGACCAGCAGCGTGTTGGCGTCGGGGTCGCGAAACCAGAACATGGGCGGCACCGGCTCGCCCATCCGCAAGATCTCCGGGTCGACGTCGACGCCTCGGGACCGCAGGTGGGCATGGGTGGCGTCGATGTCGTCGCTGGTCAGGCTGATGCCGGTCTGGATCCCGACTGGGTCGCTCTCCCGCGGCGGTGCGAGCGCGATACCCGTCGTGCCGCTCGGCGGATAGACCTCGACCCAGCGATAGCGGTCGCCGAACGGCACATCCGTGCGCTTCACGAAGCCGAGCGCCTCCACGTAGAACTCGATCGACCGATCCTGGTCGACCGACGGGATGATCACGAGGTTGATCTCGCTTATCCCGCTCGCTGTCGTTGGCACGTCCGACCTCCTTGGTGGATGGTTTAGGACTATGACTTGCCGCGGCGCGAAGATTCATCGGTCGGACGGGACGTGACCGGCAGACCGAGGCGGCCGGCGTCGCGGACTACCTGCCGGCGGCTGGTCGGGTCGGCTCGACGCGCCTCTACGACGCGACCATCGCGCTGACGATGCGGAGGATTGCTGAAAGGCCGCCGCTGCGCCTAGGCGGCCCTACGCCGCTGACTCGGACTGCGCCAGCACGGAGGATCCCAGCCGCCACGTCATCTCATCCGCAGGCACCGGGTGGCTGATGTAGTAGCCCTGTCCGGTGTCGCACCCGTATTCCTCAAGCGCTCGAAGCTGCTCGGCGGTCTCGATGCCCTCGGCCACCACGCGCAGGTTCAGGCTTCGGGCCAGCTCGATGGTGCAGCGCACGATGTGGGCATCGTCCTTGTTCTCGATCATGTGCATGACGAAGGACCTGTCGATCTTCAGCTCACGGACCGACAGGCGGCTGAGCTGAGCCAGCGAGGAATAGCCGGTGCCGAAGTCGTCGAGGGAGAACTCGATGCCCAACTTGCTCACGTTGGCGAGCACGTCCTGGGCCCGCTCGGGGTCGAGCATGATCGTGTTCTCGGTGATCTCCAGCTGGAGCAGCGCCGGGATGGCGTCGTGACGCTCGAGCAGCCTGCCGATGTCCCCGGGAAACCGCGTGTCCAACAGGTTGGCGGGGGAGAGGTTGACGGCCAAGGGTACGTCGTCGCCGGCCAGCCTCCACTCGCGCTGCTGGGCCAGCGCACGATCGAGCACCGCGAGGGTGAGAAGGCGAATGAGCCCCTGGCGCTCGGCCAGGGGCACGAACTCCGCGGGTGACAGGAGCCCGAGGCGCGGGTGGCCCCAGCGGACGAGCGCCTCCGCGCCCACGAAGCGGCGGTCGGCGATGGAGACCTTGGGCTGGTAGTGCAGTACGAGCTCGTCGCCTTCCAACGCGCCCGGCAGCTCGCTTGCGAGCAGGAGGCGCTCGCGGGTGTTGCGGTCGCCGCCGACCCTGTACATCTCGATCCCGCTCTGATGTGCCTTGGCCCGATACATAGCCACGTCGGCGCAGCGCAGCAGCTCGGCGCGCGTCGAGGCGTGAGCTGGCGCCAGTGCGACCCCGATGCTCGCCTGCATCGGAATCAGGAACCCATCCAGGGGGAAAGGCTCGTCCAGGGCAGCCTGCAGCCCCTCGGCGGTGCGGCGCGCGCTGGCCTTGTCGTGCCTGGAGCCCAGCAGAGCGACGAACTCGTCCCCCCCGAGTCGAGCCAGCAGGCATCGCGGCGGCAAGACGGCCTCCAGGCGAAGGCCAACCTGGCAGAGCAGCTCGTCGCCGGCGTTGTGGCCCAGCGTGTCGTTGAGCTCCTTGAAGCGATTGAGGTCGAGCAGCAGCAGGGCCGCTGAGCCACCATCGGCCAGCGCCCGTTCGGCGGCTTCATAGAGCCGGCGGCGGTTGGGTAGGCCGGTCAGCTCGTCGGTCCGCGCTTCGAGGGTGGTGCGGACGAGCGCTCGGCGTTCACGGCCGGCCAGCGCCAGACGGCCGAGCAGCGCGATCACCGCGAGGCCCAGCAGCACGTGAGCGACGATCGGGATGCGCTGGACGGTCTCCAGGGCCACGAGGCCGACGATCAGCACGGCAAAGAGGCCGGTCAGTGCGTTCGCGGCCCATCCGTCGCCATCCGTCGTAGACCGGCGGGTCCGGGGGACGGGCGCCCAAGCGGCGGCGGCGATGACCGTGGTCGAGAGGGGCCAGCCCGCATTGATCCAGCTCTGGGGGTACATGTTCGCCGCGCTCGCGGTGGGTCTCGTCCCCCTCGCGCTCGTCGCCTACGAGCGCGGGCGGGACGGCGAGAAGAAGATGCTCTGGGCCGCCGCGGCGGCCGGCGGGCTGAGCGCGTGGCTGCAGCCGTGGCAGGGCGCGACGGTGGTCGCGGTCCTGCTGGTGTCCGAGGGGGTGCTGCTCGGCCGCGCACGCGCCCGGCTCCCCGTGGTCCGCGCGCGGCTCAAGGCGCTCGCACCGCCCGTCGGGGCCACCCTCGCGCCGCTCGGTTACTACTTCGTCCTGTCGAAGGTCGATCCGTCCTGGGAGCTGGCGGGCCGGGTCAACCGCGTCTTTCCGCCCCGGGGCTCGGGCTGGGTCGTGGCGCTCACCCTGCTGCCCTTCGCGCCCGCGCTGCTGGCCTACCGGCTGCCCGCCCCCACCTTCGGGGACGTCGCCCTGCGCGCATGGCCGCTCGCCGCGCTCGGGCTCTACCTCGTCCCGGGGATCACCTTCCCGACCCACGCGTTCCAGGGCGCGCAGTACCCGCTGGCGATCCTGCTCGTGCTGGCCCTCCGGCGCCGCGTGGGGGTCGGTCGTCTGCCCGCGGCGGTCGTGGCGCTCGCGCTCGTCCTGTTCGTCGGCGTGGGCACCGCGCACCGCCTCTGGGCGTTCCAGGGGACCGTGCGCTCGGAGACGCAGACATGGTTCCTCGCGCCGGGGGAGCGCGACGCCATGCGCTTCCTCGCCGCCGCCCCGCGTCCCGGCGGCGTGCTCGCCGACGAACGCCTCGGCGCGCTCGTGCCCGCGCTGACCGGTCGCGGCACCTGGGTGGGCGCGGTGTCGTGGACGCCGGACTACTTCCACCGGGTGCCCGCCGCGCGGGAGCTGACCACCGGCGTGCTCGCGCCGCGCGCCGCCCGGCGGCTGGTGCGCCGGTCGGGGGCGCGCTGGGTGCTGACGGGCTGCCGCGACATCGACCTGGCCCGCGTGCTCGCGCCGCTCGCGGGTCCGCCGCGCCGGTTCGGCTGCGCCGCGCTCTACGCCGTGCCCCGCCCGCGCGCCCGCGCCTAGCCTCGGCGCGTGTCGCGTCGCGCGCTCGCCGCCGCCGCCGGGCTCACCCTGCTCGCCTTCCTCATGCGCGTGCGGGGCATGGGCCAGAGCCTGTTCGGCGACGAGGTCCTGACCTACCAGATCATCGACCACGGCTCGCTCGTCGACGTGCTGCGCGCCCTGCGCGCGGCGCCGGAGAGCACGCCGCCGCTGCACTACGCGCTGGCCTGGGCCTCGGGCGGGATCTCGGGGGCGCTCACCGACATCCGGCTGCCCTCCCTCGTGGCCGGCACCGCGACGGTTCCGCTCCTGCCGCGGTGGGGCGGCGCATCGTGCCCGCGCGCGCGGCGTGGCTCGCCGCCGCGGCCTTCGCCCTCTCGCCCTTCGCGACGCTCTACGCCACCGAGACGCGCGCCTACGCGCTGGTCACGGCCGCGACCACCGCCGCCCTCCTCCTGCTCCTGCGGGCGCTCGAGCGCTCCAGCACCGGGCGCTGGGCCGCCTTCGCCGCGGCGGGAACCGTCGCCCTCTACTCCCACTACACGGCGGTCCTCGTGCTCGGGGTGGCGGCGCTGTGGGCGTGGTTCGCGCGGCCCGACCGCCGGCGGCCGCTCCTGCTCGCCCACGCGGCGGTGGTCGTGCTCTACCTGCCCTGGCTGCCCTTCCTGGAAGGCAACGAGCTCGACCTCATCGCGTTGACCTATCCGCTCACTCCCTCCTCCTTCCTCGCGGCCCTCGTCCGGCTCTTCGCGGGCTCGCCCTTCCTCGCCCTCGGGACGCTGCCGGGAACGGTGGCGCTCGTGCTCGGTGGGGCGGCCCTCGCCCTCGGGACCGCCACCGCCGTCCGTGCGCGCCCCGCCACCGCGCCCTCGGCGCGCGCGCTCATCGCCGCGCTCGCGCTCGCGGCTCCGCTCGGCCTGCTCCTGTACTACGGGGTCACGGGAACCGACCTCGTCAACCCGCGCAACCTCAGCGTGTCGGCGCCCGCGCTGTTCCTCGGCGTGGCGCTCGTGCTCACCGCCTGCCGCTCGCTGGCGCCTCTCACCGCGGGGCTCGCGCTCGCCGCCCTGGCGATCGGGGCGGTCCGCCTCCAGGAGCCCGACGCGCGGCGCCCGGAGACCGCGGCGGTGGCCGCCGTGATCGACGCGCGGGCCCGCCCGGACGAGCCCGTGGTCGAGTCGCCCCTCTTCGGCCGCCGCGAGGGAAGGCTGCGCCCCACGTTCGCGCTCAACCTGTGCCGGCCGCACCGCCTGCTCGCGATCACGGGCTACCGGCGGCGCAAGGACGGCGTCAGGGTGCCCCAGGTCGACCCCCGGACGTGGCGCCCGGCGTCGCGCGTCTGGGTCGTCGGCCCCGAGCGGCCGGGAGACGTCGTGCTACCGCCGCCCCCGCCGGGCTGGCGCCGGGTCGACGGCGCCCGCTACGCCGGCATCTACCCCTACGGCTACGCGCTCTACGCCCGCGCGCGCGCACGGCCGCGCAGCGGCGCGGCTGGGCGCCGCAGCAGCGCCCAGCTCCCCCGCCGCTCGTCGAGCCGGAAGCGGGCGAGGACGACGAGCGTGCGCAGGCCGTAGTCCACCGAGCGCCAGAAGGAGACCGAGGATGCCTCGAGGAAGTACCGCGTCGGGATCGCGAGCTCGACCACGCGCGCGTCGCGGTCCACGATCTGCGCGAAGATCTCCTGGTCGAAGACGAAGCCGTCGGAGTTGCGCAGGAAGGGGATCGTCTCCAGGAACGCGACCGAGTAGGCGCGGTAGCCCGTGTGGTACTCGGAGTAGTCGCGGCGGAAGGCGCGGTTCTCCACCCACGTCAGGAAGCGGTTGCCCACCCACTTCCAGCGCGGCATCCCGCCGGCGATCGCCTCGTCCTCGAGCAGGCGCGAGCCGATGACGACGTCGGCCTCGCCGTCGACGATGGGCCGGACGATCCTGGCCGCGAGCGCCGGGTCGTACTGGTTGTCGGCGTGGACCATCACGATGACGTCGGCCCCGTCGCGGGCGGCGCGGACGTAGGAGGTCTTCTGGTTGCCCCCGTAGCCGCGGTTCGCCGGATGGCGGAGGACCTCGAAGCCGTGGCGGAGCGCGACCGTCGAGGTCTCGTCGGGCGAGGCGTCGTCGACGAGGAGCGCCCGGTCGGCCGCCGCGACGGGGAGCGCCTGGGCCACGGCGGGGATCGTCAGCTCGGCGCGGTAGGCGGGGAGGACCACGTGGACCTTGGCCGGGCCGCCGCGGTCGGTGACCAGGGGCCGGGCGGGGGCGAGGACCTCGGTCCGGCGGGCGAGCAGCACCCGCTCGTCGCCCAGGGAGAGCGAGAGGCGCAGCCCCGCGGGTAGCCGGCGGGCCAGCCGGCCCAGCGCGCGGGGGCCGCGCTCGGCCAGGCCCTGTCCCCAGTAGCGCAGGGAGAACGTGCGCACGAGGGGCACGTCGGCGGCGAGGACGAGCCCGGTGGCCGCGACGAGCTCGCGCAGCGTGCGCCGGGGCAGCAGGAACGTGTGGGCGGGCAGGAGGCCCCACCAGCGCCGGCCGGCGAGTCGCGCCGTGAGCGAGGCCGGATCCGGGGTGACGACGAGCAGCGCCCCGTCGGGGGCGAGGAGCTCGGCGCAGCGCGCGAGCGCCCCGCGCGGGTCGTCGAGGTGCTCCAGGACGTCGGCGAGGATGACCGCGTCCCAGCCGTCCGCCCCGAGCCCCGGATCTTCGAGCCCGACGTCGTCGACCTCGAGCCCGAGCACGTCGCGGGCGTAGGCCGCGGCGCTCGCCGACAGCTCGAGGCCCCGCGGCGCGTAGCCGCGCCGCCGGGCCTCGTCGAGGAGCAGACCGTGCCCGCAGCCGACCTCGAGCAGCCGCCCGGCGGGGACGTGATCGCCCAGGAGGTCGAGCAGGCGCCGGGCCGTCCGCCGCCGACCCTCCTCCTCGTCGAGGTACGCGCCGTCGGCCATCCTCCGGTAGAGCTCGTGCAGGTCGCCGCCCGCGGGCAGGGAGGGCTGCTGGACGGTGCCGCACTCGTGGCAGCGAAAGAGGTCGGCGTGCGCGCCGGGAGCGTGACAGGTCGGCGCGAAGCCGTCGGCCGCGCCGTCGCGCGCGCGGCCCGCGTGGAGCAGGTCGAGCGGGCCCGAGCAGATTGCGCACGCGGAGGGTGGCGCCATGGGCGGGCCAGCGTAGAGGCCGCCATATGCTGCCGGGCCGCATGTCGCGGCCCTGGCTGTCGGTGGTGGTGCCGACCTTCAACGAGGAGCGCGGCATCGCCGGCACCGTCGCCGCCCTCGACTCGTGGCTGCGCGCGCGCGGCGAGCCCTTCGAGATCCTCGTGGTGGACAACGCCTCCACCGACGGCACGCTCGCGGCGCTCGGGCCGGCCGTGGCGGCGCGGCACGTCACGGTCCTCGCCAACGCCGAGAACCTCGGCAAGGGGCACTCCGTGCGCCGGGGGATGCTCGCCGCCCGCGGCTCTGTGCGCCTGCACTGCGACGCCGACTGCGCCGGCTCGCTTCCGTCGCTGCCGGCCATGCTCGCCCGCGTCGAGGCCGGCGCCGACATCGTCGTGGGCTCCCGGCTCGCCCCCGGAGCCCGGGTCGCTCGTCGCCAGCCCCTGCGCCGCCGGATCGTCGGCCGCGCCTTCCAGGAGCTGTGCCGCCGCGTGCTCGGCGTGCCCGCCCACGACGCGTTCTGCGGCTTCAAGCTCTGGCGCGCGGAGGCGGCCGAGGCGGTCTTCGCGCAGGTGCGGCTCAGCGGCTGGGTGTTCGACGCCGAGGCGCTCGCCCTGGGGCGCGCCCTGGGCTGCCGGGTGGAGGAGGTGGGGATCGTCTGGACCGATCGCGAGGGGTCGCGGCTCTCGATGCTCCGGGTGCTCGGCCCCGTCCTCGCCGAGCTGCTCGCCGCGCGCCGGCACGTCGCGTCCGTCGCCCGCCACCGCGCCGGCGCCGTCGCGCCCGCGCGCTGCTCGTGAGGGGGCTCCTCCGCCGGTCACGATGCCCGAGGCGCTCGCGCTCGCCGCGCTGGCGGCCGTGTCGTGCGTGTCGCTCGTCCTCGTCCTGGTGCGCGCCGCCGAGAAGGGCGGCACCTGGGCGGGCGGCGACGGCCTGCTGGTGACCGACCAGCTCCAGTACCTCAACTGGCTGCGCCAGGCGGGCCACCACGTCGCCGTGGCCAACCTCTACGACCTCGCCCCCGGCCCCCGCTCCTTCGTGCACCCCGGGGTGCTGCTCTCCGGGCTGCTCGACCGCCTGGGGCTGGGGATCCGGCTCGCGTACCTCGTGTGGAAGCCCGTGGCCGTGCTCGCCCTCTGGGCCGCGGCGCTGCTGCTCGCCCGGCGCTTCCTCGCGCGCGCCGGCGACCGCACCCTCGCCCTCGTGCTCGCCCTCCTGGCCTGCTCCCCCGCGGCGGCGCTCGTGGGCTGGACGGGTTGGGGCGGGCCCGGCACCCACTTCCAGTTCGCTTCGCCAGCGGGGAGGTGTGGCCCGGGTTCTCCCTGTCGGGCTACGAGTTCAGCGCGCTGGCGGTGGCCGCGGTCCCGCTCGGCCTGCTGGCCTACGAGCGCGGACGGGACGGGGACGCGCGCTGGGTCGGTCTCGCCGCGCTCGCGGGCCTCGTCGCCGCGTGGCTCCAGCCCTGGCAGGGCGCGACGTACGCGGGCGTGCTCGTCGTCGCCGAGCTCGCCGCGCGGCGGGCTGAACGCCGGCCGTGGCGCGCGAGCGCGCGGACCCTCGTCCCGGCCCTGGCGGCGACGGGCGCCCCCCTCGTCTACTACCTCGCGCTGTCGCGGCTCGACGCCTCCTGGCGGCTGGCCGGGCTCGTCAACGAGCTGCCGCGCTGGCCGTGGTGGGTGAGCCTCGCGGTGCTCGGTCCGCTCGGCCTCCCGGCGCTCCTCGCCTACGCCCGGCGTCCGCGTGACTGGGGGGAGTGGGCGCTGCGCGCGTGGGTGCCCATGGGCCTGCTCGTGTTCGTCCAGCCCACCGGCACCTTCCCCGCCCATGCCTTCCAGGGCCTCGAGCTTCCCCTGGCCGTGCTCGCCGTCGCGGGGGTACGCGAGCGCCTGCTCGGGGCGCGGGCGCTCGGGCTCGCGTCCGCTGCCCTCGTCGTCGCGCTGCTCGTTGTGCCGGGGACGGCCTACCGGATCGATCGGTTCGCCGGTGAGCTCGCCGCCGACCGCCAGGCGTTCGTGCTGCGGCCGGGGGAGCGGGCGGCGCTGGGCTTCCTCGCGCGCGACCGGCGGCTCGGGGGGGTGCTCGCGCCGATCTACTCGGGGGCGGTGATCCCCGCGTGGACGGGGCGGGAGACGTGGATCGGGGCGGGCTCGTGGACGCCCGACTACGAGGCCCGGCGCCGGGCGACCGAGTCGCTGTTCGAGGGCCACCTGGGCCGGCGGCCCGCGGAGGCGCTCGTCCGGCGCTCGGGCGCCGCGTTCCTGCTCGCCGACTGCCATCACCCGGCGGGGCGGCGCCTGGCGCTCGGCTCCGTCGTGGGGCCGCCCCGGCGCTTCGGTTGCGCCGCGGTCTACCGCGTGCGGCCCGTGTCACCCTGAGGCGTCGTGAACGCCCGCAACCCGCGCTTCACGCTGTTGGACTCGCTGCGGGCGATCGCCGCGCTGTCGGTCTTCGGCTACCACGTGGTCTTCCACACGCGCAGCCTGGGGTCCACCTTCGGCCCGTGGCTCCGCCACCTCAACGTGGGGGTGCCGATCTTCTTTCTCATCTCGGGCTTCCTCCTCTACCGGCCGTGGGCCCGGGCACGCTTCCGGGGCGAGCCCGGTCCCTCCGTCCGGCGCTACGCGGCGCGCCGCGCGCTGCGGATCGTGCCCGCCTACTGGCTGGCGCTCCCCCTCGTGGCGCTCTGGCTCGGTCGCGACTACGTGTTCAGCCCCGGGGGGATCGTCACCTACTTCGGCTTCCTCCAGGCCTACCGCCACGGGACGATCATCGGCGGGATCGGGCAGGCGTGGACGCTGTCGGTCGAGATGTCCTTCTACATCGCCCTGCCGCTGCTCGCGCTGACCGTGCGGCGGGTCGCGGTCCGCAGCTCCCGGGGCTTCCTGGTCTCCGAGCTCGCGCTCTGCGGGCTGCTCTTCGCGTTCGCGGTCACGTGGCAGCTCGAGGCGGTGCGGCACCTGGGGAACGACAACGGGCTGTTCTTCCCGGCGCTCGTCAGCCTGCCGGGCGCGCTGGACCTCTTCGCGCTGGGGATGGTGCTCGCGGTCGTGAGCGTGTGGGTCGAGGGAACCGGGGCGCGGCCGCTGGTCGTGCGGGTCGTCGACCGGGCGAGCTGGCTGCCGTGGGTCGGGGCGGCGGCGGCGTACGTCGCGCTCGTGTACTCCGCGGAGTGGTTCGGGGGCGCGCTCGGGCGCCAGGTGCTGCTCACCCACGAGCTCGGGGGGCTCGTCGCGTTCGGGCTGCTGCTGCCGGCGGTCTTCGGCGACGAGCGCCGCGGCGTCGTGCGCCGCCTGCTCGGGACGCCCGTGCTGCGGTGGGTGGGGCGCGTGTCCTACGCGTTCTACCTGTGGCACCTTGTGGTCATCCTCAAGCTCCAGGAGTACGGGGTCCGCGACGCGCTCGGGCGCTGGCTCTTCGCGGGCGTGTGCCTCGCGGTCAGCCTGGCGATCGCCGCGGCGAGCTGGTACTGGATCGAGCGCCGATTCCTCGACCTCGGCCGCCGGCGGCCGCCCGCCCGCACCGCGGACGACGCGGCCGTCGAGCCCGACGCCCCGCCGCCCGCGAGCGTGGCCGTGCCGGCGGAGGCCGGACGGTGAGCGCGACGCTGACGCCGGCCGCGCCCCGGCTGGGCGTGCGCGCGGCACCGGCCACCGTCGTGCTGCTCGGCCCCGTGGCGCTCGCCTTCGCCAAGGGCGGCTACTACCCCGAGGCGCGCTGGTGGGCGGGGCTCGTGGCGTGGGCGCTCGTGGCGCTCGCGGCGGCGCGGGCTCCGGTCGCCCTGCCGCGGGGGGTGGCGGGTCGGATCGCGGTCGCGGCGCTGGCGGGGCTCACGGTGTGGACCGCGCTCGGGCTGGCCTGGGCGCCCCTGTCCATCCCGGCCGTCGCCGCGCTGCAGCGCGACGTCGTCTACCTCGGGGCCTTCCTGGCCGCGGCGGCGTGGTTGCGGGGGCGGGCGGGGGACTGGGTCGAGCCCGCGGTGTGCGCCGGTGCCCTCGTGGTCGTCGGCTTCGCCCTGGCCGAGCGCTGGCTCCCGGGGCTCGTCGAGCTCGCCCGCTCGAAGACGGCGGCCGGGCGGCTCGAGCAGCCCTACACCTACTCGAACGCGATGGGCGCGCTCGCCGCACTGGGCTGGGTGCTCGCCGTCCGGTTGGCGGCCGACCCTCGCCGAGCGCCCGGGCTGCAGGCGGCCGCCGCCGCCGCCGGCGTGCCGCTCGCGCTCGGCCTGTGGCTGAGCTTCTCACGGGGCGCGCTCGCCGCCGCCCTCGCGGGCCTGGCCGTGCTCGTCCTGCTCACCCCGGTGCGCCGCCAGGTGTGGGCCGCTGTGGTGGCCATGCTCGTCGCGATGCCCGTGATCGTCGCGGCGGTGCTCCTGCCCGGCATCACGGAGCTCGGGCGATCGCTCGACGTGCGGGAGGCCGCCGGGGCCGGCCTCCTCGCGGTCACCGGGCTGAGCGCGGCGGTGGCGGCACTGGCCGCCCGGCGTCTGGGCGAGCGCGGGGACGCGGACCGGCGGCTGGGGCTCGCGTGGCGGCGGGCGCTGCTCGGCGTGGCCGTGCTGGGCGTCCTCGGGCTCGGGGTCGCGGTGGTCGCGGCCGAGCGCCGGGGCGGCTCCACCCCCCGCTATGGCGCGACCGTCTCGCGGTTCGGCTCGGCGGACTCGCTGCGCTACGAGTACTGGCGCGTCGCGGTGGACGAGTGGCGGGCCGCTCCGCTCCGCGGCGGCGGCCCGGGCTCCTTCCAGGCTGCGTGGCTACGGGAGCGGCGGGTGGACGACACGGTCCACCAGGCGCACTCGCTCTACCTCCAGACGCTGGCCGAGTTGGGGGTCGTGGGGCTCGCGCTGCTCGCCGCCTTCCTGGCCGCGCTCGGGGCGGCGGGCCGCCGGGCCTGGCGGAGCAGGCCGGCGACCGCGGCCGGTCCCGTCGCGGCCCTCGTCGTCTTCTTCGTGCACGCGGGACTGGACTGGGACTGGGAGATGCCGGCGCTGACCCTCGTGGCGATGGGGCTTGCGGGCACGCTCGTGGCGCTCGCCGAGCGCGAGGACGTCAGCGAACCGGCGGGCTGAGCTGATGCAGGCGAGCGCGCGCCCGGGCGGCGAGCGGAGGATCGAGGCTCTGCGCGGCGGCGGCGACCCCGAACCAGGCGATGCCGTTCTCCGGTTCGGCGGCGGCGAGGCGGCGGGCGAGGGCGAGCGCCTCGCTGGCGCGGCCGGCGAGGAGCAGGAGCTGGAGCTCGCGGACCTGGGGCTGGCGATCGGAGGAGAGGTCGGCGGCGCGGTGCAGGAGCCCCTGGGCTCGGGCGATGCGCGGAGGCGACTCGGCGCCGAGGGGGCCGGCGGCGCTGCCGGCGGCGTTCTCGAGACGGGTCTCGCGCAGGCCGAGGATGCACCAGGCGAGCGCCGCGGCGGCGAGGATCATGAGGACGAGGCGGCCGATCATGTGGTGGGGCGGTGGCGGAGGAGGGCGACCCCGCCGAGGAGGGCGGCGGCGCACTGCACCGCCAGGACGCTCGTGGCCAGGCCGGTGCGGGTGGCCGGGGGCAGGAGGAGGATGAGGGGCTCGAGCAGGGCGAGGAGGGCGAGCGGGATGAGGAAGCGCCAGCGGCGCAGCGCGAGCAGGTACTGGACGACAAGGTAGAGCGCGGCCAGGAGGGTGAAGGCGACACCGAGGAGCAGGACGACGTCGCCTCCCGGCGCGAACTTCGGCCCGAGCGCGGTCTTGAGCAGGAGGTGGGGGACGGCGGCGAAGATGACCAGGGCGGGTAGCGCGGCGGCGGCGAGCACGAGCAGGCCGCGGGCGAGGACGCCACGCGGGTCGGCCCCCGCGGCGGCCCGGCGGGTGGCCTCGGGCACGATGCCGAAGGCGATCCCCACCGCCACCCAGATCGTCACCTTCGCGGCGACGGCGGCGCCGGAGTACGCCCCCGCCGCGTCGTCGTCGAGGCGGTGGTTGGCGACGATCACGTCGAAGTTCTGCAGGCCGATGACGACGAAGAGGCCGAGGATGGGCGCGGTGGACGCACGGAGGTGGCGTCGCAGCCGGTGCCCGCCGTGCACCCGGCCGGTGGGGGCGAGCCGGCGGCGGAGCCTGAGTCCCAGGCCCACCGCGATCGCCGCGATGGCCAGGGGGGTGCCGAGGAAGGCGCCCGTGGCGTCGAGTCCGGCGAGGGCGAGGCCGGCGCCGAGGGCGAGGCGCGCGATCTGCTCGACGACCATGGAGACCCCGACGACCTTGTAGGCGCCGAGGGCCTGGAACGCGCCGCGCTGGACGCAGAGCAGGACCCAGAGCACGGCGGTGGCCGGGATGGCGGCGGCGCCCCACTCCTCGTCGATGCCGACGACGGCCGCGAGCGGTCGCCGGGCGAGCGCTCCGCCGAGTGCGGCGAGCACGGCGAGCACCAGCAGGCGGCGGGCCCAGCGGTCGAGGGTGGCGTGGAGCTCGGCGCCATGCCCGAGCTCCCCGAGCGATCCCGCGCGGGCGGTCGCGAGCTGGAGGGCGTTGCCGGGCACGGCGACGATGAGGAACGCGGCGATGAGCGCGGCCACAGCGCCGTAGCCGTCCGTGCCGAGGATGCGCCCGAAGACGACGGTGAGCGCGAGGGCGACGACGTTGGTGACGACCATGGCGCCGGCGAGGCCCACGGAGCGGAGCGTCTCGGGGTCGGCGGCGGCGGCGCGGACCGAGGCGACCCGTGCGCGCACGGCCCGGGCGCCCGCGACGCGAGGGGCGGCGGGCGCGGCGGGGTCGGACACGCCGCGCACGGTAGCGGCGGGACTACGGCCGGACGCGCAGGCGCACCAGTCCCGAAGTCGCCCCGAGATAGGGGTAGCCGCGCTGGGATTGAACGACCGCCCGGAACAGGTACGAGGTCGGACGGTAGGTGTAGCGGAAGCGGTGCCGCACCGTCGCGATCCCGTTGCGTCCGGCTCCCCGGGTGGCGAAGGTCGTCCGCTGCGGTCGCATGACCTGCACGCTCACGAGGGTCCCCTTCCGCCCCGGTCCCCCGAGTAAGCGCACGCGGAAGGCCGCCGTCCGACCGTTGCGCAGGAAGCGCGGACGTACCGAGAGCCTGATCCCCGCCCGTACGCGCAAGCGGATCGTGCGGGCCGCCGCGGGGCGCCGGTCGGACGAGTAGGCCCGGTAGGCGAAGCGGAAGCTTCGGGAGGCACCACGCCGGGGTCGGAAACCAAAGCCTCCCCGCGACCCGGTCGTCGCGATCGCGACGACCCTCCACCGCGCTCCGGCCTGCTGAAGCCGGGAGGACGCGGCCACGCGTGCGCCCGCGATGGGCTGGCCGCCAGCGGTCGTCAGCCGCCCGGACGCTCGGTAGGTTCGTCCGAACCGAACAGTCCTCATCTGCCGGCCACGAAATGACACCGACAGGCGCGCGTGCTTGTCGGGGATGCTGCCATTGGGCAGTGCCGGCCTTTCTGCGTTTCGCGTCGTCACGAGCGCGGAGGTCGAGTACCCGACGTTGCCGCCTGCGTCGGTCACTCGAACCTGTACCCGGTGCAATCCGTTGCCAAGGCGGGCGGTGTCGAGTGGTAGGTCACCGGAGGTCGAGAAGGGGCAGGGCACAACCGCCGTAAACGGCCGTGTACACCCGGCCCCCCGCCCTTGCATGGCCATTACCGCAAGGCTCGTGCCGTCGACGAGGAGTTCCGCACTCTCGATTCCCCCGCCAAGGTCGAATGCTGAGAAGGAGACAACACCCGCTCCTCCCACGGCTCCAGGACGGCCCAGGAGATCGCCGCCGAGGGCCGCGACGCTCGGGTCCACGTCGTCCTTCAGCCCAATCTGCGCCTGGTAGATCCGAAAACGCCCATTGGAGGCGGAGGCGCCGCAGCTCGTATAGGACGTGCACTTCATTATCGCGAAGAGCCGATGGGCGCTCCGGCCGGTCCGTACGAGGCGGTTGGAGTCGGCAAACGGGTTGCTCTCGTCACCAAGCGCAGTGCACGGCAGTGCGGACGCAGGGGCGCACGTGTCAATCAGGTGTTGTTGGTCGACGCTGATCTCGTCTTCAAAGAAGCCAAAGGCCTTCGCCCCGCCCGGGGAAGAAGTAGCGCGGACGCTTCGCAACATCGTGTAGTGGTCAATGGTCGTGTTGGCCGGTGCATCGAAGCGCCACTGAGCAGCTTGGTCTTCTGGGGCCGGACCGGAAGTGACGGCGCCACCAAAGGACCCGAGCCCACCCTCCCCACAGGTATTCGTCACCAAGACGCCCCCCACCTCGTTCGCAGTTCCCGTCCAACCGCTGAGGGCGCTGTCGAAGCCGGCCGGCGTGCGGCAGGAGTAGACGTCGTACGTCCCCGCGGTGGCGCGTGCGGGGGTGATTGTGGCGAGGGTTCCCAGGGCGAGGAGGGTGGGGAGGAGGCGCTGGAGGGCTCGGGGCATGGGCATCGTGGTCTGTAGGGGTCGGGGTGGAAAGTTTCGCCCCCCGCCGGAGTCTGATCTACCCTGGGCGATCATGCGTCGCTCTACTGCCATCGCCTCCGCTCTCGCTCTCGTCCTCGCTCTTGGCTCGCCCGTCGCTCCGGCGCTGGCGCAGAGCGCGGGGGATGACCAGTACCAGGATCCGTTCGCACACCCCCAGGGTGGGGGGACCGGGAAGGGTTCCGGGACGACCCCGGGTTCCCCCGGGACACCCTCCGGGACCTCCGGCTCGTCGGGTTCCTCGGGCACTTCCGGCACGCCGTCCTCCGGCACGCCGTCCTCCGGCACGCCGTCCTCCGGCACGACGTCCTCCGGCACCAGCTCCTCCAGCTCGACGACGGCGTCCCCCCCGGCCACGGTGACCCCCCCCACCACAGCTCCGCCCACGACGAGCTCCGCCGCGTCCTCCGGCCCCGAGCTGCCCCGCAGCGGCGGTGAGCCCGGTCTCGTCGCGATGTTCGGCGCCGGGCTCCTGCTCACGGGCGGCGGTCTCCGCGCCCGCGTCCGCGTTCGTTGACGTTCGTCCTCCCGGGGGGCTTCGTCAGCCGCTCGCCGGAGGAGACTGAGGAGATCGGCGCGGCGCTGGCCGCGCGTCTGCGACCCGGTGACGTCGTGCTGCTGGAGGGCGAGATGGGAACGGGCAAGACGACGTTCGTGCGCGGCGCCGCGCACGCTCTCGGCGTCACCGGCCGCGTGACGAGCCCCACGTTCACCCTCGCGCGCCGCCTGCCCGGCCGCGTTCCCGTCCACCACCTCGACCTCCATCGCCTCGTGCGCCTCGGCCCCGAGGACGAGGGCGTCCTCGCCGACCACCTCACCGCTGACGCCGTCGCCTTCCTCGAGTGGCCCGGCGCCGCTCGCGACCTGCTCCCGACCCCCGCCTGGACGGTCACGCTCTCCCACGACCGCGAGCACCAGCGGGGCGTGACCGTCGCCCGGTGCTGATCCTCGGCTGGGACACCGCGACCCCCGCCACCACCGTCGCGCTCCTGGACACGGACACCGGTGAGGCGACCGCGGCCCGCCACGACCCCGCTGCCGGTGAGCGGCCCGGGCACACGCACGAGCTGCTGCCCCTCGTCGAACGGGTGCGGGGAAGCAGGAGCTGGAGCGGCGTCGACCGCCTCGCGGTCGGGACCGGCCCCGGGTCCTTCACCGGGCTGCGCATCGGCCTCGCCACCGCACGGGCACTCGCGCTCGCCCGCGCCCTGCCCATCGCCTGCGTTCCCACCCTCACCGCGCTGATCGCCGCGGTGGAGGAGGAGCCCGGGCGCCGCCCCGAGCTCGTCCTGCCCGTCCTCGACGCCCGGCGCGGCGAGGTCTTCGTCGACGTGGGGGAGGGACCCCGGGCGGTGCGCGTCGAGGACGTGGGCGACGCGGTGCGGACGCTCCCGACCCTGCCCGTGGCGGTCGGCGATGGCGCGGTGCGCTATCGCGCGGAGCTCGAGCAGGCCGGTGCGCGCGTGCCCGAGGACCGCGCGCCGGCGCACCGCGTCCAGGCCGCCTGGATCTGCCGCCTCGCCGCCGACGCCCCGGCCACGCCGCCCGGCGAGGTGTTGCCAACCTACGGGCGCGCCCCCGACGCCCGCCCCCGATGACCCCCGCGCTCGACATCCGCCGCCTCACCTATGCCGACCTGCCCCAGGTGCTGGCCATCGAGCGCCGCTCGTTCCCCACCCCATGGTCCCTGGCGATGTTCGTCCTCGAGCTCTCCAAGCCGAGCGGGATCTGCCTCGCCGCCCGCGAGGAGGGTCGGCTCGTCGGCTACCTCGTCTGCTCGCGCTACGACACGGTCTGGCACCTCATGAACGTCGCCACGCAGCCCTCCCAGCGGCGCCGCGGCCTGGCCCGGGCCCTGCTGGCCGAGCTCTTCGCCCGCGTGGATGACCCCCTCGCGCAGTACACGCTCGAGGTCCGGCCCTCCAACGCGGTCGCCATCACCCTCTACGAGTCCATCGGGTTCCTCCAGGCGGGCCTGCGCCGGCGCTACTACCAGGACAACGGGGAGGACGCGCTGATCATGTGGCGCACCCCCGCCACCCTGAGGGGCTCGCTGGAGGGCGTGCCGGGCCTCCCCGCGCGCGTGCCGTGACCCGAGTGATCCTCGCGCTCGAGACCTCGTGCGACGACACCTGTGCCGCCGTCGTCGACGAGGGCGGCCACGTCCGCGCGAACGTCATCTCCTCGCAGGGGATCCACGACGCCTACGGGGGCGTGGTCCCCGAAGTCGCCTCCCGCCAGCATCTCGAGCTTCTCCCCGCCGTCGTCGCCGACGCGCTCGCGCAGGCGGGGGTCCGGCTCGAGGACGTCGCCAGCGTCGCGGTGACGCGCGGCCCCGGCCTCGTCGGCGCCCTGCTCGTCGGCCTGGCCAGCGCCAAGGCGCTTGCCGCCGCCCACGAGCTGCCCCTCACGCCCGTCGATCACCTCCACGGCCACGTCGCCGCCACGTCGCTCGAGCCCGACCCGCTCGCGCCCCCGTTCCTCTGCCTGCTCGCATCCGGAGGCCACACCCTGCTGGCGCGGGTGGAGGACCACGGACCGGACTGGGAGGTGCTCGGCGCCACCCTCGACGACGCCGCCGGCGAGGCCTTCGACAAGGGCGCCCGGATGCTCGGGCTCGGCTTCCCGGGCGGCCCCGCGCTGTCGGAGCTCGCCGCGGGGGGAGACCGGGAGGCGTTCGCGTTCCCGCGCGCGCGGAAGGTGGCGGGGCTCGAGCTCTCCTTCGCGGGGGTGAAGACGGCCCTGCTCTACGCGATCCGCGACCTGGGGGAGGCCGAGGCCACCCGCCGCCGGGCGGACCTCGCCGCCAGCTACGAGGAGGCCATCGTCGAGCAGCTCACCGACCGGGTGAAGCGCGCCCTCGAGACCACCGGACTCGACCGCCTCGCCCTGGGCGGCGGGGTCGCCGCCAACCGCCGGCTGCGCGAGCGGGCGGCCACGCTCGGCGTGCGGCTCAAGGTCCCGCCGCCCGAGCTCTGCACGGACAACGCGGCCATGATCGCCGCCGCCGCGCGGCACCTCCCCGCGCTGCCCTACCCGGACTACCTCGCCCTCGACGCCTACGCCACGGGCGCGCGTGGGCTCTGATCGTGGCCGCGCCGCCGTCCTGCTCGGGATGGCGGCGCTCGTCGCGCTCGCGGCGCTGATCGGCGGCCGCCACAAGGCCCACGACGGCGCCCCCCCGGTCTCGCCCATCCCGCTCGACGGCCGCTCCCCGGCGGCGCCGGCGGGTGCGACCGAGCGCGTCCTCGTCCGCCTCTCCCGGCCGCCCCTCGGGGGACTGAGGAACCCTCCCGGGGATCCCCGGGCCCGGGCCGCCTACCTCGCCTCGTTGCACGACGAGGCCCGCGCCCTGCGCGGCGCCCTGGGGGCGCGGGGGATCGCGCTCACCGGCGTCGTTCCCTTCGGGCGGGTGTACGACGGCTTCGCGGCCACCGTCCGCGCCCGCGATCTCGCGCGGCTGCCCTCCCTCGGCGTCCGCGCGGAGCCCGTGCGCCGGTTCTACCCGACCGCCGCGGTCCTCGGCCCCGAGAAGGGCCCCGCCGGGAGCGGGGGGGACGGCGTCGTGCTCCTGGGTATTCCGGGCGACCCCCTCGGCGGGCTGCTGCCCCGGGCGCGGGTCGATCCCGTCGCCCGCGCCCACCCGGCGCCCGGCCTGCCCGCCCCCGAGGTCTACGCGACCTCCGACACGCTCCTGGCCGGGCTCGAGCGCGCCGTGGCCCGCCACGCCCGCGTCGCCCTCGTGACCGTCTCGGCGCCCTACGCGGGCTTCGCCGACGCTCCGGAGGCCCGCGCGGCCCGCGTCGCCGCGCGCCTGGGCACGCTCGTCGTCGCGCCCGCGGGCAACGAGGACGGGCCGGTGGGCTCCCCGGGCGGCGCCCCGGCCGCGCTCACCGCCGGGGCGGCGCCCACGCCCTCGCCGCTACCCGCGCTCTCCACCCCCCTCGGCCCCGCGGTGCTGCTGGGCGGGACGCTGCCCCGCCGGCCCCTGCGCCTCGTCCCCGCCCGGGGCGGCGCCCGGCGCTTCTACGACCGGGCCGGCCGCTCGCTCGTCCGCGGGAGGCTGACCGTGGCCCGGCGCGACCGTGACCCCGCCGCCCAGGCGGCGCTCGCCGCCGCCGCGGGCGCCGCGGGCGTGGTCCTCGCCGATCCCTCGGGCCGCCCGTTCCCGTCGGTGGCGCCGGCGCGCGCGCCGATCCCCGTGCTCGCGATGGGCGGGCCCGCGGCGACGGCCGCCCTCAGCGCCCGCCCGGGCGCCTTTCCGATCACCGCGGCGGGGACGAGCGGCGACGCCATCCAGACGGCGAGCGGCTGCGCGACCCGACGCCCCACCCCACCCCGCTCCCCCTTCTCCGCCGCGACCGCCTACGGCGCCGCGAAGCCCGACGTCCTGGCCGCCCCCGTCGCCACGGCGCCCGCCGGCACCCTCGCCGGCACGGGGGTCGCCGCCGCCCGGGTGGCCGACCGGGCCGCCCGCGCCCTCACCTTCCGGGGGGCGACCCCCGCCTCCGTCCGCCGCGCCCTCTCCACCGGCGCCGGCCGCCGCGCCTGCCCGGCCGCCGCCCGGGTCGGCGCCCTGCGCCTGCGCCGCACCACCCGGGGCAAGGCGGTCGACGGCGTCCGCCTCGTCCTCGGGCGCGTCCGCCCCGGCTTTCCCGGCCTGCGCCCCATCCGCGTCGAGCCCGTCGGCCGCCTCGAGCTCACCCTGCTCGACGCGCGCGGCGCCGTCGCCCGGGTGCTCACCCCGCCCGGCGGCGCCCGCGATCTCCTGCCGGGCGAGTACTCCTACACGCTGCCGCCCAGCGCCCTGTCCGAGCTCGCGCCCGGCGCCTACGCCTTCCGCGCCCGCGCGACCCCACCCGCCGGCGGCCGGGCCACCGTGCGCACGTCCCCCCGCTTCACGCGATGAGGACGGTCACGCTGCTGGGCCGTCCCGGCTGCCACCTGTGCGACGACGCCCGCGCCGGGCTCGAGCTGCTCCGTCGTGAGCATCCCTTCGCGCTGGAGGAGTGCGACATCGAGTCCGACCCGGAGCTCTTGCGGGCCCACCTCGAGCGGATTCCGGTGATCCTGGTCGACTCCGAGGAGGTATCACACCTCTTCCTGGACCCTCAAGCGCTCCTCCGAGCCCTGGATAGAGTGCCCTGACGTGAGCTCGCTGCTCCACGACGAGGCCGTCACGGAGCCGGGCCCGGGAGACCGTCTCTCCCTCGGCGTCGCCGCGCGGCTGAGCCGCTACCTGCAGGTCCTCACCCAGGCCAAGAAGATGGGCAAGGAGACGATCTCCTCCCAGGAGCTCTCGGACTACACCCACGTCAACTCGACGCAGATCCGCCGCGACCTCTCGGGCTTCGGGAAGTTCGGCAAGCGCGGCGTGGGCTACAACGTCGACTCGCTCGTCTCCCAGATCCGCAAGATCCTGCGGACGAGCGGGCAGCACAACATCGCGCTGTTCGGGGCGGGCAACCTCGGTCGCGCGATCGCCTCCTCGGACATCTTCGCCGACCACGGCTTCCGGATCGTCGCCATCTTCGACGCCGATCCCGCCAAGGTCGGCGCCAACGTCGGCGGCCATCCGGTCCGCGCGAGCGCCGACGTCCCGCGCGTGATCGACGAGGAGGACGTCGTCGTCGCCGTGCTCGCGGTGCCCACGGCGGCCGCGCAGCCCCTCGCCGACCGCCTCGTGGAGGCCGGGGTGAAGATCATCTTCAACTACTCCGACGCGCTGCTCGACGTGCCGCCGGAGGTCACCGTGCACACGTCCTCCCCCGCGGTCGATCTTCTCTACGCGCTCTACTTCTACCTGACGTGACGCTCGACACCACCGCCGCCCACGCGGCGTTCGAGGCCTCGCAGGACTTCACGGTGGGGATCGAGGAGGAGTTCCAGATCCTCGACGCCGCCACGCTCGACCTCGCGCCTCGCTACGACGAGCTCCTCGCCGCCGCCGAGGACGACCCGGTGCTCGTCGAGGCGGTCGCTCCCGACCTCATCCAATCCGAGATCGAGATCCGCTCGGGGCGGGGCGAGGACTACGCCGACGCCGTCGACCGCCAGCGCGACGCCCGGCGCCGCCTGTTCGCGCTCGCCCGCGACCGCGGCCTGGAGCTCGGCGCCACCGGCACGCATCCCTGGTCGGACTACCGCGAGCAACCCTTCATCGACAACGATCACTACCGGCGCGTGGCCGAGGAGCTCCGGTGGGTCGCCCGGCGCAACAACACCTTCTCGCTCCACGTCCACGTCGGGGTCCGTGGCGCCGCCCGCGCCGTGCGCACGTGCGACCGCCTCCGGCCCGTGCTGCCGCTCCTGCTGGCGATCTCGGCCGACTCGCCCTACCTCGACGCCCGCGACTCGGGCCTGCACTCCGCCCGCACCCAGTCCTTCACGAAGTCCTTCCCGCGCTGCGGCGTCCCCGACGCCTACGGCTCCTGGGAGGCCTTCGCGGACTACATCGAGCTGCTCGACCGCACCCGCTCCATCGAGGAGTACACGCAGATCTGGTGGTCGGTCCGGCCCCACTTCGACTTCGGGACCGTCGAGGTCCGGATCTGCGACGCGCAGGCCACCGCCCCCGAGTCAGACGCCCTGGCCGCGCTCGTCGTCGCCTGCGTGGCCCAGGCCGCCCGCGACGAGGAGGAGGGGACGCCGTTCGCCGACCTCCCCGGGCGCTTCATCGAGGAGAACATGTGGCGGGCGATCCGCTTCGGGCTCGACGGCGAGCTGCTCGACCTCGAACGCGGGGAGACCTACCCGGCGCCCGAGGCCGCCGAGCGCCTGCTCGCCTGGACGGCGCCGATGCGCTCGGAGCTCGGGCTCGACCCCGCGTTCGGAGAGCTCAACGGCGCCCAGCGCCAGCGCCGGGCGATCGCCGCCGGTACCCCCATGCGCGACGTGTTCGCCGGCGTCGTGGCCGAGACCCGAGAGACCTACGCTGCCCAGGAGGTGATGGACCGATGAGCTCACCGGAGCCCACCGAGGAGGAAGTCCGCGCCGCGATGGAGGAGGAGATGAAGCACGTCCGTGTCGAGGACGTGCTGCTCCAATCCGTCGTGTCGCTCGTGAACCTGGGCGCCCGCCGCGCGGGCGTCGCCCCCGAGCTGGTCGAGGAGGCCGATCCCGAGCAGGTACGCGTCGCGGTCGAGGCCGTCCGGGCGCTCCTGCCGCTGCTCGAGGAGATCGCGCCCGACCAGGCCCCGGCGATCCGCGACGCGCTCTCGCAGCTCCAGCTCGCCTATGCGCGGACGCGCGGGGGCGCCCCGGCGCCGGGGGAGCCCGCGCCGCCGCGACCGCCGGCCGAGCCCGAGCCGCCGGGTCCGGCGCCGGGCTCCGGGCGGCTCTGGATCCCGGGGCAGTAGCTCACCGCGGAGCGAACACGGCGACCGCCGCGGGCACGCGGTCGGGGAGCACCCGCACGGTCCGGGCCACCGCGTGGGGGTGGTCGGCGAGGACCGTTCCGGGGGCGATCCGGGCGAGGATCCCGACGGCGGGGTAGACGAGGAAGACCCGCCGGCCGCGGCCGATCGCCGCCCATGCCGCCCCCGGGGCGGCGGAGGTCGCATAGGGGTGAGGGCGCGTGAAGTAGATCGCCAGCGAGCGCCCGAGGGGGGAGGCGGCGGCCTCGGGGGTGACCAGCAGGACGGCGTCGCCGGGGCGGGCCTCCCGGTCGATGACGCCCGCGATACGGCGGTTCTGGGAGTTGCGCACGTCGGCGTCCTCGCCGCGGGTCCGCAGCGCGCCGACGGCGAGGGCGACGAGCACCGCGACGGCGCACGCGCGGGCGGCCCAGGCCGGGCGGGGCGCGGTGAGGACCAGCCCGAGCACCGCCGCCCCGGCGGGGACCGACGCCGCGAGGTTGCGCGCCGAGAGCAGCGTGTCGCCCGTGACCAGCGCGTAGAGCCCGAGCCCCACCGGCGTGGCCGCCGCGAGGAGGAGCAGCAGCGCGACGGGGACGGACGCTCGCGGGCGACGGCGCGCGACGAGCACGGCGGCCCCGACGACGCCTGCCAGGGCGAGGATCGCGGCGGGCAGCCCGGGTATGGTCGCGAGCGGGAGGAAGGCCTGCCCCGGGAAGACGTGCCCGAGCACGCCCAGGAACGAGCGCGGAGCGAAGGACGACCCGAGGACCGCGGCCTGGAGGCCCTTGGCGTCGACGGAGGGCAGCCAGGGCAGGTAGGCGACCACCATCCCGAGATGGACCGCGAGAAGTGAGCCGAGCGCGTCGCGGCGGACCCACAGGAGCCAACCCGCCTGGACGGCCAGCGCGAAGACCGCCGTGTAGTGCGTGTACGCGGCGCCCACGGCCGCCACCGCGTAGAGCCCCCACCACCCGCGGCCCCGCCCGGAGGCGATCCCGAGGGCCCCGAGCGTCGAGAGCGCCACGAGCAGCATCATCAGCGCGTAGGGCCTTGCCTCCTGGGAGTAGAAGATCGCGTAGGGCGACAGCGCGAGCACCGCGGCGCCGACGAGCCCGGCGCCCTCTCCCGCCACCCGGCGCCCGAGCGCCCACACCACGGCGATCGCCCCCGTCCCCGCCAGCAGCGAGGGCACCCGCAGGGCGACGGGGTCCCCGAGCGCGTCGGCCGCCCGGGCGAGCACGAAGAACAGGGGAGGGGAGACCTCCGTGGGATAGGCGACGGGTGGCGCCCGGAGCTGCTCGAAGACCCCCGCGAGCGAGCGCCCGTGCACCTCGAAGTACGCGAACAGCTCGTCTCCGAAGAGGTTCTGTCTCACGCCCGCGATCCGCAGCAGCGCGCCGGCGAGCACGACGAGCCCGAGCAGCGCGAGCGGGCCGCGCCCCCTCACGGGGAGCGCATATATGGATTCCGATCTGGATGTCAAATGACGGCGGCTAGACTCACGCGCCGCTCGCGCCGCGGGGGAATGACCTGTGCCCCGGGTCTCTGCGCTCCCTCGCCCATGATGATGACCTTCCCCGGAGGACCCCCCCTTGAGTGAGTTCCTGATGAACCATGGCGTGATCATCGCGCTCGTGTGCGCCGCCTGCGCGGTCGCCTACGGCGCGGTGACCTCGCGGCAGCTGCTGGCGCTCTCGCCCGGCAACGAGCGTATGCGCTCCCTGTCGCTGGCCGTTCAGGAGGGCGCCAGCGCCTACCTGAAGCGCCAGTACACGGTGATCGCCGGCGTCGCGGTCGTGCTGTTCGTGGCTCTCATCTTCATCCAGGACATCAAGGTCGCCGTCGGCTTCCTCATCGGGGCGGTGGCCTCCGCCGCCGCGGGCTTCATCGGGATGAACGTCTCGGTCCGGGCCAACGCGCGCGTGGCGGAGGCCGCCCGCGGTGGCATCGCCGACGCGCTCAAGGTCGCGTTCCGCGGCGGCGCGGTCACCGGCCTGCTCGTCGTCGGCCTCGGCCTGCTCGGGGTCGCCGGCTACTACGGCGTGCTCACCTTCATCTTCGACGACTCCCCCAAGCAGGCGATCAACGCGCTCATCGGACTGGGCTTCGGTGGCTCGCTCATCTCCGTCTTCGCCCGGCTCGGCGGCGGCATCTTCACGAAGGGGGCCGACGTCGGCGCCGACATCGTCGGCAAGATCGAGGCCGGCATCCCCGAGGACGACCCGCGCAACCCGGCGGTCATCGCCGACAACGTCGGCGACAACGTCGGCGACTGCGCCGGCATGGCCGCCGACCTGTTCGAGACCTACGCTGTGACCGCCGTCGCCGTGATGCTGCTCGGGGTGTTGACGTTCGGGGGCGAGAACGCCACCCAGGTCGCGCTCTTCCCGCTCGTGCTCGGCGCCGTCTCCATCATCGCCTCGATCATCGGCACCTTCGCGGTGCGCGGGGCCAACGTCGAGCGCGCGCTCTACCAGGGCCTGATCGTCTCGGGTGTCATCGCCGCGGTCGCGTTCTATCCCGTGACGAAGTTCCTGATGGACAACCTCTCGCTCCAGAACGCGAGCGCCCCCGGCGACATCCCCGGCGTCGGCAACCTCTACCTCTGCGCGCTCATCGGCCTCGGCATCACCGGGTTCCTCTTCGTGATCACCGACTACTACACGTCGACGCGCTTCAGCCCGGTGCGCAAGACGGCCCGCGCGTCGGAGACCGGCCACGCGACGAACGTCATCCAGGGCCTCTCCTCGGGGATGCAGGCCACCGCGCTGCCCGCGCTCGTCATCGCGCTGGGCATCCTGGGCTCCTGGCAGCTCGCGGGCGGAGGCGCCCAGGGCGTGTACGGGATCGGCGTCGCCGTCATGGCCCAGCTCTCGCTGACCGGCCTGATCGTCGCCCTCGACGCCTTCGGGCCGATCACCGACAACGCGGGCGGGATCGCCGAGATGGCCGAGATGCCCGAGGAGGTCCGCAACGTCACCGACCCGCTCGACGCGGTCGGCAACACCACGAAGGCGGTCACCAAGGGCTACGCGATCGGCTCGGCCGTGCTCGCCGCCCTCGTGCTCTTCGCGGCGTTCCGGATCGAGCTCGAGAAGGCGGGCTCGCCGACCACGTTCCGGATCGACGACCCGCCCGTGCTCATCGGCCTGCTCATCGGCGGGCTCATGGTCTACCTCTTCGCCTCGCTCTCGATGGAGGCGGTGGGGCGCGCCGGCGGCGCGGTCGTCGAGGAGGTCCGCCGCCAGTTCCGCGAGAAGCCGGGGATCATGGACGGCACGGAGAAGCCCGACTACGCGACCTGCGTCGACATCGTCACGAAGTCCGCGCAGCGCGAGATGATCATCCCGTCGCTCATCCCCATCGTGTTCACCCTCGTGGTCGGGCTGATCTCCGTCAAGGCGCTCGGCGGCCTGCTCATCGGCGTCATCGTCGTCGGGCTCTTCGTGGCGGTCTCGATGACCGCCGGCGGCGGCGCGTGGGACAACGCGAAGAAGCTCATCGAGGACGGGGCGTTCGGCGGCAAGGGCTCCGAGGCCCACGCGGCGTCCATCACCGGCGACACCGTCGGCGATCCCTACAAGGACACCGCCGGCCCCGCGATCAACCCGATGATCAAGGTCGCCAACATCGTCGCGATCCTCATCATCCCGCTGATCGCCTAACGGGCCTCGACCATCCCCGCCGCGCGGTTGCCCTCGGTGAGCGCCTCGAGCCCGAAGGCCTGCGCGGGGCCGAGCGCGCCCACCCCGTCGAGCCCGTGCTCCAGTGCGCGCCGGGCGGCCCAGGCGAGGATGTCGCCCGTGTAGGTGTAGGCGTTGGGCCCGCGGAGGGTGCTCGACGCGAGGATCTCGCCGTTCGCGGTGCGGGCCTCGGCCACGACGAGCGAGCCCGACCGCGCCCGGGCGGCGGCGTCGGGGCCGCCCGCGGACCCCGTGAGGAAGCGGTCGAGCAGCCCCTCGGCGCCGCTCCGCACTCCGGGGACCCGGCGGACGAGGGCGCCCGCGGCGGAGAATGCCTGCATGGGGCGCGACGCGGGCCCGAGCCACCCGAGGTAGACGTCGACCTCCTCGAGACCCGGCCGCCAGCGCGGGAGGGTGAAGTGCTCCGACGCGCCCACCGCGAAGCCCTGGCGAAGACGGCCGCCGGCGTGGAAGCCCCGGACCCGCGCCGCGCCCCGCTCGGTCACCAGGCGTCCACTCCGCCAGGCGAAGCCCGGCTCGAGCAGGACGCCGCCGAGCGACGCCGCCGTTCCGCCGCTCACGCCCTCGCGCGAGGCGGAGCCCGTAATGAAGTAGCCGACGTGCACGGCAACCGCCCCCGGCCCCGCCCGCTCGAGGGCGAGCACGGCGGCGAGGTTCCCCGGCACCCAGTCGTACCCGAAGGCCGTGAGCAGCCCGACCTGCGCGGCCCGGGCCGGGCCGTCCCAGCGCTCGAAGACCCGCCGGATGAAGGGAGGCTCGCCCGTCGAGTCCAGGTAGTGGGCGCCGGCCTCCACCGCGGCTCGCACGGCGGGCTCCCCGTACCTCTGGAACGGACCCACGGTCGACACGAGCACGTCGCCGGCCGCCACGAGCGCCCGGACCGACCGCGGGTCGCCCACGTCGGCCACGGCGGTATCGAGGCCCCCGAGCTCCGCGGCGGCCACCGAGAGCTTCGGCGCGGAGCGTCCCGCGAGCACCGGCCGGGCGCCGTCGCGCACGAGCGCCCCGGCCACCAGCCGCCCCGTGTAGCCCGTGGCCCCGAAGACGACGATCCGCGGCTCGTGATGGGAGGCCATCCCCACATACAATCGAAGTTCGCACGATGGCCCAGCGCCGCCTCCACGGACTCGAGCGCGTGCTCGGGGTCAACGCGCTCTTCGCGACGGCGTACGGCAACGTCGGGTCGTCCATCTACTACGCGCTCGGCCTCGTGGCCTCCTTCGCGCTCGGCCTCACGCCGGTGGTGTTCATCATCACCGGCGTCATCTTCTACCTCACGGCCGCCACCTACGCCGAGGCGACCACGATGTATCCCGAAGCGGGCGGCTCCTCCTCCTTCGCGCGTCACGCCTTCAACGAGTTCTGGTCCTTCTTCGCCGCGTGGGGCCAGATGCTCAACTACGTCATCACGATCGCCATCTCGGCGTTCTTCGTCCCCCACTACATCGGGGGGCTCTTCTGGGACGCCCTGCGCCACGGCCCCGGGGACACCATCGCCGGCATCGCGATCGTCGCCGTGCTCTCCGCGATCAACGTCGTCGGGGTAAAGGAGGCGGCGCGGCTCAACATCGTGCTGGCGGTCACCGACTTGGCCACGCAGCTGCTGCTCGTGCTCGTGGGGATCTTCCTCGTCCTCTCGCCGAGCACGCTCGTCGACAACGTCCACCTCGGCCTCGCGCCCACGTGGAAGGACTTCTTCCTGGCGATCCCGCTGGGGATGATCGCCTACACGGGGATCGAAACGATCTCGAACATGGCCGAGGAGGCCAAGGACGTCGGCAGGACCGTCCCCGCGGCGATCAAGCGCGTGGTCATCGCCGTGTTCGCGATCTACGCGCTCCTGCCCGCGGTCGCCCTCTCCGCCCTGCCCGTCATGCGGCAGGGCGACGGCTCCTTCGTCACGAAGCTCGGCCAGCCCGAGAGCCAGGGGGGCTTCGCCGCCGACCCCGTGCTCGGGATCGTCAAGTCCCTCGGGCTCGGGGTCTTCCAGCACGCGGGGGAGATCTACGTCGGCATCCTCGCCGCGACGATCCTCTTCATCGCCGCGAACGCGGGGCTCATCGGCGTCTCGCGGCTCGTGTACTCGATGGGGCTGCACCGCCAGGTCCCCGACCGTCTCCGGCAACTGCACCCGAAGTTCAACACCCCCTGGATCGGGATCATCGTCTTCGGGGGGATCGCCTGCGTGACGCTCATCCCGGGCCAGGCCACCTTCCTGGGGAACATGTACGCGTTCGGCGCGATGCTCTCGTTCACCATCGCCCACGCCTCGGTGATCCGCCTGCGCCTCTCAGACCCCGACCGCGAGCGGCCCTACCGCGGGCCGGGGAACATCCGCATCGCCGGGCGTGACCTGCCGCTCTTCGCCGTCCTGGGCGGCATCGGCACGGGGATCGCCTTTCTCACCGTGACCGTCCTCTACCCGCCCGTCGCCGCCGCGGGGGTGGGCTGGCTCACGCTCGGCGTCCTGCTCTACCTGATCTACCGGCGCCGCCAGGGGCTCGATCTCGTGACCACCCACAAGGTGGTCATCCCCCGGTCCGTGGTCGACACGGAGGCGGAGTACGAGTCGATCCTCGTGGTCTTCGACGAGCGCGGCTACGAGCCGGAGCTCATGGCCACCGCCCAGCGGATGGCCGCCCACCGGCGGCGCGGCATCCACGTGCTCGTGAACATCACCGTGCCGTGGAACGCGCCGATCGGCGCGCACCTCCGGGCGCAGGAGGAGGCCGCGCAGTCGGTGATCGAGCAGGCGAAGATCCAGGGGGGCCGCCGGGTGAGCGGACACTGCAAGCCCGTGCGCCCCGGCGAGGCCGGCAGCCGGATCGTCAAGGAGGCCCAGGAGATGCACGCGAAGGCGATCGTCATGCCCATGTCCAAGCGCAACGGGGCCGGGTCACTCTTCGACCGGACGCTCGAAACCGTGCTCGACGAGCGGCCGTGCCGGGTCATCATCGAGTCGCTGCCCGCCGACAGCGCGCGGCGCGTCCCCGCGAGCGCCCTCGTGTGATGCCGTCCCGCCCGCCCCGCGCGACGCACGTCCTCTCCTGGGCGATGGTCCTCGTCGGCCTCGCGCTCGTGGTGCGCACCGTGGCCGCCGGCGGCGGGGCGATCGCCCAGGGCGTCCTGATAGGCACGCTCTTCGTCGCCGCGGGGGCCGGGCGCCTCTGGCTCGAGAGCCGCTCCCGGGGCGCGTGAGCGAGCACGGCCTCTCCTCGCGCGCGCTGTGGGCGGTGGTCTACGTCACGGCCGTCGCCGCGCTGTACTTCTCGCTCGGGGTCGTCGCCGACCGCGCCCTCGGCCTCACCCCGATCGTGTTCCTCGTCGCCGGCGGGTTCTTCGCGCTCACCGCCCTGACCTACGTCGAGGGCGCCTCCCTGCACCGCCAGCCGGGAGGGTCGACGAACTTCGCCCGCTACGCCTTCAACGAGCTCGTCTCGTTCGTCTCGGGGTGGGCCGTCGCACTCGACTACGTGATCGTCGTGGCGGTCTGCGCGCTCACCGCCACGAACTACCTCGCGACGTTCTGGAGCCCCCTCGGGCACGGGGCGCCGGAGATCCTCGTGTCGCTCGGCGTCGTCGCCTTCGCGGCGGTGGCCAACGTCCGTGGGGTCGGCGCCCGGCGTCTCCAGGGGCGCCTGCTCATCGCGGCGATCGATCTCGGGCTCCAGGCCCTCGTGGTCGTCATCGGGCTCGTCCTCGTCTTCCGTCCGGGGGACATCGCCGCGGGGGTGGACCTCGGGACCTCGCCGACCTGGCAGGACCTCATCTTCGCGGTGACGATCGCGGTCATCGCCTTCACGGGGCTGGAGGCGGCGGCCGGGCTGGCGGCGGAGACCCGGACGTCCCTGCGCTCGCTCAAGCTGCTCGTGGGCCCGGGCGCCGGGGCGATCGTGCTCGTCAACGTGGGGGTCGCCGCGGTGGGGATCTCCGCGCTGCCCGTCCACGACGGCGCCACCGCGCTCGGCGGGCGCTACGAGAAGGCGCCGCTCGTGGGGGTGGCGGCGGGGATCGGTCACGGGGCGGTGGGGAAGGTCCTGATGTACGTGGTGGCCGCCGGCGGGGTGCTCATGCTCGTGGCCGCCGCGAACTCGGCGATGCTCGGCGTCTCGCGGCTCGCGCTCGCGCTGGCCACCCACCGCCAGATCCCGAGGGGCGTGGGACGGCTGCACCCGCGCTTCGGGACGCCGTGGCTCGTCATCGCGGTGGCCTCGGTGCTCGCGGGCGCGCTCGTCCTCCCGACCGACCTCCAGCTCCTGCTGGGGATCGTCGCCTTCGGCGCGATGCTCGCGTTCACGATCGCCCACGTCTCGGTGATCGCCCTGCGCCGCTCGGAGCCCGACCTCGTGCGCCCGTACCGCATCCCGGGCTCCGTGCGCGTGGGCGGCGCCGACCTGCCCGTTCCCGCGCTGCTCGGGGCCGTGCTGTCGGCCCTGGGCTGGGCGGGGGTCGTCGTGGCCCACTCCGGGGCGCGCTGGGTGGGCATCGGCTGGATGGCCCTCGGGCTCGCGCTCTACGTGGGCTACCGCCGTCTGCAGTCCCTGCCGCTCCTCGGCCAGGTCTCCGTCCCCGAGCGTGCCCTGCGCAGCACCCCGGAGGAGCTCGAGGTCGAGTTCGGCTCGATCCTCGTGCCCGTGTTCGGCAACGAGCTCGACGTGGACATCATCCAGACCGCGGGCCGCCTGGCCGGCGACGAGCACGACGACCTCACCTCCGAGGGCGCGGTGATCGAGGCCCTCTGGGTCTTCGTGGTTCCCATGGCCCTGCCGCTCGACGCCCGGCTCCCCGACGCCCAGCTCCAGCGCGCGCGGCAGGCCCTAGCGCGGGCCAAGGCGGTGGGGGAGGAGTACGTGGGGGTGGAGGTGGCCACGGCCACGGTCCGCGCCCGGCGGGCGGGGGCGGCGATCGTCGACCAGGCGCGCCGCCGGGGGGTGGAGGCCATCGTGCTCGCCGCCGAGCCGCCCTCGCGCATCCGCGGCGGCGCGCTGCTGGGCGGGACGTCCGGGCCGCTCGACGACTTCGTGGGTGACATCACGAAGTACGTGCTGCGCAAGGCGCCGTGTCGGGTGATCCTCACGGCGGCGGCAGAGACGGTGAGCTCGTAGTGGCCACTGGCTAGTCTGCGCCCCGGTGTTCGTGTTGATCGTCGGCGCCGGGCGTGTGGGCTCGGCGGTGGCCCGGGAGGCGCTCTCCCGCGGTCACGAGGTCTCGATCCTCGACGAGGACCCGCTCTCCCACGAGCGGCTCGACTCCCAGGCCGAGGGCCCGTGGGAGGACCGGGGCGGGCGCTTCACGGTCGGCACGGCGCTGGAGATCGACGCCCTCGAGGCCGCGGGCATCCAGCAGGCCGATGTGTTCGTCGCGGCCACGAACGGGGACAACACCAATCTCGTGATCGCGCAGGTGGCCCAGAAGCGTTACGAGGTGGGCAAGATCGTCGCCCGCGTGCTCGACCCCGGCCGGGCCGCGTGGTACGCCGGGCAGGGCCTGGAGATCGTCTCGCCCACCAAGACCGCCATCGAGATGGTCGGCCAGGCGGCGCTGGGGTAGGGGCGAAGCCGTGTACGTCATCATCGCCGGCGCCGGCAAGGTCGGGCTCAATCTCGCGCGCGAGCTCATCGACCGGGAGAACGAGGTCACGCTCATCGAGGGCGAGCGCCGGCGCTACCTCGTCGTCGAGGAGGACCTCGAGCACGCCGTCCAGTACGGGGACGCGACCGAGCTCTGGGTGCTCGAGCGCGCCGGGGTCCAGCGCGCCGACCTCGTCATCGCGGTCACCGGCGACGACGAGGACAACATCCTCATCTGCCAGCTCGCCAAGGAGAAGTACATGTGCGAGCGCATCGTCGCCCGGGTCAACAACCCCCGCAACTACCAGCACTTCAAGCTGCTCGGGATCCAGCCCGCGGTGAGCGCCACCCAGTTGATCCTCCGGCTGATCGAGCACGAGGTCCCGCAGATGGGCCTGGTCCACCTGCTCGCGCTCGAGGAGGAGCGGCTCGAGATCATCGAGCTCGAGGTCAGCCCGGGGTCACCGGCCGCGGGCCGCGCCGTACGGTCCCTCGGCGTGCCCGACGGCGCCCTGGTCATCTCCGTCCTGCGTGCCGGGCGCGGCGAGGTGCCGACCGCCAACACGGTGGTGGAGGCCGGCGACGAGGTCATGGTGATCCTCGACCCCGGGCTCGAGGCCGAGACCGCCGCGCTGTTCTCGCCCAACGGCGAGAGCAGTGGTTGACGCGTCGGTCGACGTCCTGCTGATCGGCGGCGGGGTGGCGAGCGCCGCCTGCGCCGAGGAGCTGCGCGCCCAGGGCTTCTCCGGATCGATCCTGCTGGCCGGGCGCGAGCTCGACCCGCCCTACGAGCGCCCGCCGTGCTCGAAGGGCTACCTGCGCGGCGTGAGCACCCGCGAGGACGCGCTCTACCGCGCACCGGAGTTCTACGCGGAGCAGGGGATCGACCTGCGCACGCGCGCGAACGTGATGAAGCTCGACCCGGCGGCGCGGACGGCGCGGGTGGGCAAGGAGGAGGTCGTCTTCGACCGGGCGCTCGTCGCCACCGGCGCGAACGTCCGCCGCCTGCCGGTCGCGGGCGCGGAGCTCGAGGGGATCCACTACCTGCGGGCCCTCGGCAACGCCGACGCGATCCGGCGTGACCTCGAGGGCGCCGGGCGCGCCGTGCTCGCGGGCGGCTCCTACATCGGCTGCGAGGTCGCGGCCACGCTGACCGAGCTCGGGGTGGCGTGCACGATCGTCATGCAGGAGGAGCTCGTGCTCCAGCGCCACTTCGGCGACACCGCCGGCCGGTGGTTCCAGGACCGTCTCGAGGAGAGGGGCGTGGAGATCGTGCCTTCGGTGGAGCTCGCGGGCTTCGCCGGCGAGGGGGAGCGCGTGGAGCGCGTGGTGCTCGCGGACGGCCGCGAGCTGCCGGCGGACCTCGTGGTCATGGGTACCGGCGCCGTGCCCGACGTGATGCTCGCGCGGTCGGCGGGGCTCGAGCTGGGGGAGACCGGCGGGGTGCGCTGCGACGCGCGCCTGCGGACGTCGGCCGCGGGCGTCTGGGCGGCCGGGGACATGTGCGAGTACGAGTCCGTGCTGCACGGACGGCGGTTGCGGGTCGAGCACTTCACGCACGCGATCGAGCAGGGCCGGACCGCCGCGCGCGACATGCTCGGTCTCGGCGACGGCGGGCACCGCGACGTGCCCTACTTCTGGTCGGACCTCGCCGACTGGCTCACGCTCGAATACGTCGGGCCGGCGGCGGCGTGGGACGAGGAGGAGCTGCGCGGATCGCTGGAGGACGGCACGTGGGCGATCCTGTATCGGCAGGCGGGAAAGGTCGTGGGGGGGTTGAGCGTCGGCCGCCGGGCCGACCTCAAGGAGGCCCGGGAGGCGATCGCGGCCTCAGGCTGAGCGGGGAGCCCCCCACAACAGGATCGTCGCGTAGGAGCGGAAGGGGCTCCAGGAGCGGGGCCGGGTCGGTGTCGGCGAGGGCACGGTCGAGGATCAGGTCCCCGGCGAGGAGCACGTCGGGATCGCCCAGCCCGCGCATGCGTACGTAGCCGGCGGTCCAGGGGCCCACGCCGCGGTGCTCCTGCAGGACGCGGCTGACCTCCTCCGGGTCGCCGGAGAAGGAGAGCCCGGCCCCGGCGAGGGCGACGAGCGTGGCGCCGCGCGCCCGGGGCATGGGCAGCGTGGAAGGGTCGGCGGCGGCGAGGGCCGCGGGCTCGGGGAAGGCGTGGCGGAGCGCACCGGCCGCGCTGGGAAGCGCCGCGCCGAACCGCCGGGCCAGCTCGCCCAGGAGGGTGCGGGCCCCGGCGACGGAGATCTGCTGGCCCACTACCGCACGGACGAGCACCTCGAACGGGTCGGGCGCGCCCGGGACCCGCACCCCGGGACGGGCGGCCGAGAGCGCCCCGAGGACGGGATCCTCCGCGAATTGGTAGGCGACGGCCTCGGGGTCGTGGTCGACGTCGGCGATCCGCGCGGCGGCGGTACGCGCCGCCGAGACGTCGGTCTCGCGGATCCCGTCGAGGCCCACCCGCACCCGGTCCGCACGCGGCTCGAGCTCGAGCACACCGGGGCCGTCGGGGAGTGAGAGCACCCGCCGGTAGACCCCGCCCACGACCTCCTCCACGCCCGGCACCGCGCGGGCGGCGAGGAAGGCGAGCAGCCCCGCCGCGTCGTAGGGGGCGATGCCGGCCGCGCCGGCGACGAGGAATGTGGTGGCGAGCGCGTTGGCGGCGCCGTGGGGTGTGCGCTGGCCGTCGTAGACGCTGCCGAGTATGGCGATGCCGAGCGCGAGGCCGAGCTGGCGGGCGGCGCCCTTATGGATGCCGTTGAGCAGGGCGAAGTTGGTGGTACCGCCCCGCCGCTCGACAGTTATACTTTGGGTATGAAGACCGCGGTTTCGATCCCGGACGATCTCTTCCGGCGTGCCGACGAGCTTGCGACCAGGCTGAGGAAGAGCCGCAGTGAGCTCTATCGCGAGGCGCTCGCGGACTACGTGGCGCGGCGGGATCCGAGGGCGGTCACGTCTGCGCTCAACGAGATCGCCGACGAGCTCGCGCGGGATCGGGCCGGCTTCGTCGGTGAGGTTGCGCGCAGGTCACTGCGACGCAACGAATGGTGATCGGCCAGGGCGACGTCTGCTGGGCGTCGCTCGAGGATCCCGTCGGTTCCGGCGCGGGGTTTCGTCGACCGGTGGTGATCGTGCAGGGGGACAGCTTCAACGCCAGCCGGATCTCGACCGCGGTCGTCGTGCCGTTGACGAGTAATCAGCGCTTGGGCGCTGCGCCTGGGAACATCACGCTTCCCGCTGGGACTACGGGACTCCCGCAGGACTCGGTGGCCAACGTATCGCAGATCGTCGCGATCGATCGAGATCTGTTGACCGAACGCGTCGGCCGCCTGTCAGATGCTGACCTCGGCCGCATCATGGTCAGAATCGATCTCCTCCTCGGGCGCGACTGAGCCGGCGCAGCCTGTCACTCCGCCGTCCCGCCGGCATGCCTTCACGCTAGCTTCCGGCGTCGTGGCCGACGCGCCCGACGTGCCGCGGATCGTGGCGACGCTCCAGGCGTTCCTCGAGGGCTCCGAGGCCCTGCGTGCCGTGCTTCTGCTCGACCGCGGTGAGGCCGCCGCGCCGCTCGTCGTCGACTGCCTCCTCGACGGCAGCGCGGAGGTCGCCGAGGGCGAAAACGTCCGCGCGCTGGCCGACTACGAGTGGCTCGACGCGGCGCCCCTCGGTCCGCTCCCGCCCCTGCGCTCGTTCGGCCCGCTCGATGTCGACTTCTCCGCGCTGACGGTGACCGCGCCGTTCGGCGCCCTGGACTTCGTGGCCCGGTCGGTGCGCGACACCGCGGCGCTCTTCCCCGGCCGCTCGGTGCTCTCGGCGGGCTTCGAGTCCACCGATCCCGACCGCCCGCTGTTCCTCACCGCGCGCCGCGACGAGCCCATGGTCGCCACCCTCGGCGACGAGGAGTACGAGCTCCCGCGCGGTTGGCCGTCGGAGTAGCCGGCCCCGGACCGTCGGGCGCGAAGCGCACGGCACGACGCATGGCATCATGTGGTGAAGAGAGCGATGCAGGGAAGGGACGACGATGCCGACGACACTCGCCCTGGACGACGACCTGGTCGCCGAGGCACAGCGGCTGACCGGGACGAAGGAGAAAAGCGCTCTCGTGCGGCAAGCCCTCCGTGCCCTGATCGAGCGGGAGAGCGCCCGCCGCCTGGCCAGGCTGGCTGGTAGCGAACCCGCGCTCACCGAGGTCCCCAGGCGTCGCCCCGACCCGCGGTGATCCTCGTCGACACGTCGGTCTGGATCGATCACCTCAGGGCAGGACGCGCGACGCTTGCACGCGTGCTCGACCGCGGCACCGTCCTGGGTCATCCCTGGGTGGTCGGAGAGCTCGCGCTCGGCCACCTCGCTCAGCGCAGCTCGTCGCTCGTCACGCGATCCACGGGTCGTTGACCGGTTCGCCGTCGCCAGGAAGATGCGGTCCGAAGGCGAGGAACTCGAGGCCATCGGGTCCTGCCTCGAAGGCTCGTGCGACCTCCGGCGCCACGCGGATGGCGTCCAGGGGGCCAACCTTGGACACCTCGTCGCCGAGCTTGACCTTCCCGGCACCGCTGAGGATCACGTAGATCTCCTCCGCGTGCGTATGCCGATGGGAGAACGGAGACCGCTTGCCGGCCCGCAGCCGGAAGTGAGTGACCCCCGTCTGCTCGGCACCGAGTGCGGTGCGGGCGACGCGTGCCTCCCAGTGATCGTCGAACCCGTTCTGAGGTGCCACGTCCTCCACGTCGTCCAGGTTGATTCGCGTGTGCGGAGTAGGCATCGCGTGCTCCTGAGTCGAGGCTCGCCGGTCAGCACGGACCACGCTACCCGGCGAGCGAGCACCGTCCCGTGAGCGAACCTCTCGAGCGCGCGCCCCCGTGTCCGCGACCCTTGTCTGCGTCGCCGCGGGTTGTGCGACGATCGGTGCAGTGCTATCGGTGGTGAGCTACGGGTTGTCGACCGGTGACCGCCTGGTCCGAGACGCATGATCCTCGCCATCGACCAGGGCACGACGGGGACGACCTGCCTCGTCTTCGATCCCGACGGCAAGGTCGCCGGGCGCAGCTACGCGGAGCTCGAGCAGTTCTTCCCCAGGCCGGGCTGGGTCGAGCACGACGCTGACGAGATCTGGGAGAGCGTGAGGAAGGTGTCGCGAGAGGCGCTCGAGGACGCTCGGATCTCCGGAGAGGACCTCGACGGGATCGGGATCACCAACCAGCGCGAGACCGCGGTGGCGTGGGACCGGGAGACCGGCGAGCCGCTGGCGCGGGCGATCGTGTGGCAGGACCGCCGCACGGCGAAGCGCTGCGACGAGCTGCGCGAGCAGGGCCACGAGGGGATGGTGCGCGAGCGGACCGGCCTCGTGCTCGACGCCTACTTCACCGGGACGAAGTACGAGTGGCTGCTGACCGAGGGCGCCGTGGACCGCCGCGCGCTGCTGGGGACGATCGACTCATGGCTCGTCTTCAAGCTCTGCGGCGAGCACGTCACTGACTACTCGAACGCGTCAAGGACCCTCCTGTTCGACATCCGCGAGCGCAGGTGGGACGAGGAGCTGTGCGACCTGCTCGGTGTGCCCATCGGCAACCTCCCCGAGGCGCGGCCGAACGCCGAGGAGTACGGGCGCACCCTCCAGCTCGGCGGCGACGTCCCGGTGTGCGGGATGGCCGGCGATCAGCAGGCGGCGCTATTCGGGCAGGCGTGCCACGAGCAGGGCCAGGGGAAGAACACCTACGGGACGGGGAACTTTCTCCTCCAGAACGCGGGGGCCGGGTCCCCGGTGCTCGAGCAGGGGCTCATCACGACGATCGCGTGGGGGCTGGGCGACCGGGTCGACTACGCGCTCGAGTCCTCGATCTTCGTCACCGGCGCCGGAGTGCAGTGGCTGCGCGACGGCCTGGGGATAATCGAGGACGCCGCTGAGACCGAGGAGCTCGCGGCGTCCCTGGACTCGAACGACGGCGTGTACTTCGTTCCCGCCCTGACCGGGCTCGGCTCCCCGCACTGGGACCCATACGCGCGGGGGACGATCGTCGGCCTGACGCGCGGGACGACCCGGGCGCACATCGCGCGGGCGGCGCTGGAGGGGATCGCCTACCAGTCCGCCGACGCCGTATGGGCGCAGAACGCCGCGCTGGGGATCGACCTCGACGAGCTGCGCGTGGACGGCGGCGCGACCGCGAACCGCTGGCTCATGCAGTTCCAGGCCGACGTGCTCGGGGTGCCGGTGGTGGTGCCGGAGATCACGCAGACCACGGCGCTCGGGGCCGCGTACCTGGCGGGGATCGCGGCGGGGACCTGGACCCAGCGGGACACCCGGGAGATGTGGCGGGAGGACCGCCGGTTCGAGCCGCGGATGGGCGAGGACGAGCGCTCCGAGCTGCTCGCGCAGTGGCGGCGGGCGCTCGAGCGCTCGCGGCGCTGGGCCACGACCGAGTCGTGACGGTCGATCTCCTCGTCGTCGGGGCGGGCATCAACGGGGCGGGGATCGCCCGGGACGCCGCGCGACGCGGGCTGTCGGTCGTGCTCGTGGACAAGGGCGACGTGGCGAGCGGGACGACGAGCTGGTCCACGCGGCTCATCCACGGTGGGCTGCGCTACCTCGAGCACGCCGAGGTCGGGCTCGTGCGCGAGTCGCTGCGCGAGCGCGAGCGGCTGCTGCGGATCGCGCCGCACCTCGTTTCGGCGCTGTCCTTCCTCGTGCCGGTCTACGACGACGACCGGCGCGGGCGGACGACGATCCGCGCGGGGATGCTCGCCTATGACGCGCTGTCGGGGGACGGGTCGCTCGGGCGCCACGCGATGCTCTCGGCGGCGGAGGCGCTGGCGCGCGAGCCGGGGCTCGACCCCGTGGGCCTGCGCGCCGCGGCCGTCTACTCCGACGCCCAGGCGGAGTTCCCCGAGCGCCTCGCGCTGGAGAACGTGCTGGCGGCGGCGGAGGCGGGGGCGGATGTGCGGCTCCACACCCGCGTCGACTCCCTCCTGCGCGAGGGAGGGCGGGTGCATGGCGTGCGGGCGGGGGGAGGGGAGATCCGGGCCGCCGTGACGGTGAACGTCGCGGGGCCGTGGGTCGACGAGATCCTCGGAGGTGGTGGGCAGCGGCGGCTCGTGGGCGGGACGAAGGGCACGCACCTCGTCGTCGCACGGTTCGCCGGGGCGCCGCAGGAGGCGCTCTACGTGGAGGCGGAGGACGGGCGGCCGTACTTCATCGTCCCCTGGAACGATCTGCTGCTCATCGGCACGACCGACGACCCCTACGACGGCGATCTCGACCGCGTGGTGGCGACCGACGCGGAGATCGACTACCTGCTCGCCGAGACGAACTCGGTCATTCCCGGGGCCGGGCTCGGCCGGGAGGACGTGCTCTACACCTACGCGGGGGTGCGCCCGCTGCCCTACGTGCCCGCGGGCGAGGCGGGTCAGATCACCCGCCGCCACGTCATCGACCACGCGCCGGAGCGCGAGGGGATCGTCTCGGTGGTCGGCGGGAAGCTCACGACCTACCGCGAGCTGGCCGAGCAGGTGGTGGACGTCGCCCTCGCGAAGCTCGCGCTCGAGCCGCGCCGGGCGACGACGGGTGAGGAGCCCCTCCCGGGCGCGCGCGGTGACCTCGAGGCCGTGCGGAGCGAGCTCGCCGCGCGCCTGGGGTGCGACCAGCGCGCGGCGGGCCGGCTCGTCGGGATCTACGGTGTGCGCGCGCGGGACATCGCGGCGCTGGCCGCAGCCGACCGGGCGCTGGCGGCACCGTTCGACCCGGGGACGGGCGCCCTCGCCGCCGAGGTCGTGTGGGCTTTCGAGCACGAACGCGCCCGGACCCTCGCCGACGTCCTGCTGCGACGCACCATGGTCGGTCTCGGGGCCACGGTCGGCGTTGGTCCTGACGAGGCCGCCGCGGCCGTGGGCCACGACCATCTCGGGTGGTCGGCGGCCCGGGCGGCGGAGGAGATCGAGGCCTACCGCGCGGCCACCACCACGATGCGCCCGCGCGCGCTCCGGGCCGCTTCCTGACGCCGATCAACCCTTCTGCCCGCGGCTGGGTCATAAGCAGCATGGACACTCACAGCTTCGACGTGATCGTGATCGGCGCCGGCCCGGCCGGCGAGGTGCTGGCGGGGCGGCTGGCGGAAGGCGGGCGCGAGGTCGCGATCGTGGAGGCCGACCTCGTCGGCGGCGAGTGCTCGTACTACGCGTGCATGCCGTCCAAGGCGCTGCTGCGTCCGGCCGAGGCGCTCGCCGAGGCTCGCCGGGTGCCGGGCGCCGCCGAGGCGGTCAGCGGGGAGCTGGACGTGACGGCGGTGCTGGCGCGGCGGGATCAGATCGTGCACGACCTGGACGACTCCCAGCAGGTGCCGTGGCTCGAGAGCCAGGGCATCGCGCTGCTGCGGGGCCACGGCCGCCTCACGGGAGACCGGCGGGTCGAGGTCGAGGGCGTGACCTACGAGGCGCGCGAGGCCGTCGTGATCGCGGTGGGCAGCGGGGCGGCGATGCCGCCGATCCCCGGGCTGGCCGAGGCCCGTCCGTGGACGAACCGGGAGGTCACGACCGCCGCGGCGATCTCCGGGCGCCTCGTGGTGCTCGGCGGCGGAGTGGTCGGCGTGGAGATGGCCCAGGCCTACGCCACCCTGGGCGCGCAGGTCACGGTGGTCGAGGCGGCAGACCGGCTGCTGCCCCGCGAGGAGCCGTTCGCGGGCGAGCAGCTCCGCGAGGCCTTCGCCGAGCGGGGGGTGGCGGTGCACCTCGGGGCGCGCGCCGAGCGGGTGGAGCGATCCGGCGCGCTGGTCACGGTGACGCTCGCCGACGGCGCCGAGGTCGCCGGCGACGAGCTCCTGGTGGCGGTCGGCCGCCGGCCGCTCACGGAGGACCTGGGCCTCGAGCGGGTCGGGCTCGAGCCGGGCAAGGTCGTCGAGGTCGACGACACTCTCCGCGTACGCGGTCTGGACTGGCTCTACGCGGTGGGCGACGTCAACGGCCGCTCCCTGCTGACCCACATGGGCAAGTACCAGGCCCACGTCGCCGCGCAGAACATCCTCGGCGGCTCGGCCCGGGCGACCCGCGACCACGCGGGCGCGCCCCGGGTGGTCTTCACCGAGCCACAGCTCGCGGCGGTCGGGCTGACGCTCCAGGCCGCGCTCGACGAGGGACGGGACGCCCGGGCGGTGGACGTGCCGAGCTCGGGGACGGCGGGAGCGAGCTTCCACGGGCGCAACACGCCGGGCACGGCGCGCCTGGTCGTCGACGAGGGCCGCGGGGTCGTGGTCGGCGCGACGTTCACCGGCAGCGACGTGGCCGACTGGCTCCAGGCCGCGACGATCGCGATCGTCTCGGAGATCCGGGTCGAGCGACTGTGGGAGGCGGTACCGGCCTTCCCGACCCGGAGCGAGGTGTGGCTCAAGCTGCTCGAGCAGCGCGAGGCGGACATCGCCGCGGACCCCCGGCGCGCCCTGACTTCCGCCTGACCCGGCCGAGCACGACCCGAGGAGATCCGAGATGCCGAGCTTCTTTGACCGCAGGACCAACCCCGCCCCGGTCCCACCGAGCGTAGAGCGGCGGGCTCCCGCCCCCGGCCCGCCCGGCGCCGAGCCCGCGACGTTCGCGGCCGGGTGCTTCTGGGGCGTGGAGGCTGCGTTCCGGGAGCTCGACGGGGTGGTGCAGACCGCGGTGGGCTTCACCGGAGGCCACGCGGAGCGCCCCCGCTACCGGCAGGTGTGCGCCGGCCGCACGGGCCATGCCGAGGCGGTCGAGGTGTGGTTCGATCCCGAGCGGGTGACCTACGACGAACTGCTCGACGCGTTCTGGCGCGTCCACAACCCGACGACGAGGAATCGCCAGGGCTTCGACCTCGGCAGCCAGTATCGGTCGGCGATCTTCACGCACTCCGACGAGCAGCAGGCGCGGGCCGAGGCCTCGCGGGCCGTCGAGCAGGAGCGCCGCCGGCGGTCCATCGTCACGGAGATCGTTCCGGCGCCGGAGTTCCACCGGGCCGAGGAGTACCACCAGCGCTACCTCGAGAAGCAGGGCCGGGCCGCGTGCGCGGCCTCGCTCGTCTGATCGGGGTGCCGGCGGTGTCACTGCTCGGCTCCTTCGCGCGCGACCACCGGTGGGCCCAGCGCCATCTCTCGCACTACGTGGAGGGCGATCTCCCCGACACCCGGCGCCGCCGCCTCGACCGTCACGCGGCGGAGTGTCCCGACTGCGCGCGCGGGGTGCGCGCGATGCTCGCGCTCGTCCGGGGCTTCGCGGCCCTGCGGGGGCGTCCCGCGACCCTGCCCCCCGGCGTGCTCGAGCGCTTCCGGGTCGAGGCCAATCGCCCCCCGCATCCCCCGTGAGCGCGGAGCGGGAGGAGGACCGTCTCGTCGCCCGCGCCCGGGCCGGGGATCTCGTCGCCTACGAGACGCTCGTGGGCCGGAACGGCGACCGGGTCTACACCGCGATCCTGCGGGTCGTGGGCAACACGGCGGACGCCGAGGACATCGTCCAGGAGACCCTCCTGCGCGGCTGGCGCGGGATCGGGCGGTTCCGGGGTGGCGCCCGGTTCTCCACGTGGATCCATCGCATCGCGCTGAACGAGACCAACCGCTTCTTCGCACGGGGCGCGAACCGGCGTCGGGCGCAGGCGCCCATCGCGGACGAGGTCCTCGCCGACGCGCCCGAGGCCGGCCCCGCCGCGCGGGCCGAGCTTCACGAGCTCGAGGAGGAGCTGCGGGCGGCGGTGGCGGGGCTGCCGCCCAAGCTGCGCAGCGCGCTGGTGCTGCGCGACATCGAGGGGTTGAGCACGCGGGAGGCGGCCGGGGTCGTCGGCGTGCGCGAGGCGGCGTTCAAGAGCCGCCTGCACCAGGCGCGGGGCCGGGTGCGCGCCACCCTCGGCGACCGGGCGCTCGTCGCGGCATCAACCGTTTCCGCGCCGGACGGGTCGGAGGAAGCACCATGACCACCTTCCCCCTTCCGCTGCTGACCCGGGCCGACCGTGCCGTCCGTGACCATCGCGCGCTGAGCGTCCTCGCCGTCCTCGCCGGAATCGTCTTCGTGATCTTCAGGCCCTGATCAAGGAGGCGCGCGATGTCCTGCTGCACAAACGTATGTTCCCACAGACTCCGGACGGGACCCGCCGCCAACGCTCGCCGTGACCGCAACGGTCTCGCATTACACTCCGTCTTCGCCGCTTTGTGAGCGGCCATTGCACTGGGGAATGGTGTAATCCGGCAGCACGCGACACTCTGGATGTCGAAGTTGGGGTTCGAGTCCCTGTTCCCCAGTCTTCGGTCTCCTCGACGCCGGCCTCGGTCCCAGCAGAGATAGGTCAGCGGCTTGACTGGCGTTCCTCACCCTTTCCTCTGTCGCGCCGCTGCTGCCGGTCCGCTCTTCGCCCACGACGCGGCACCCGAGCGCACCGCTGCGTCCCGGCGGTCGAGGCCCTCGATACTCCGTTGGAAGCGTGGATGCGGATCGGGCACCTCACGCTGGATACCTGATCGCCGAACGTGGGAGTGGAAGGTCCTGCTGCCTGCACGCGCGCCCCGGCGCTACGGCGCCATCGGGCCGGCCAAGCTCGCGCGCCTCTTGAGCCGTCGAGTACGGGGGCGGACGTGAGCGAGCAGCTGCATCTCACGGTGGTCTACGAAGCCAGCGACGACGGGTGGGTGGTCGCCTCGGTGCCCGTGGTGCCAGGGACCATGAGTCAGGGGCGGACCCGCGCCGAGGCCCGCGAGAACGTCATCGACGCGCTCGCGCTCATGCTCAGCCCTGAGCCCGATGCACCCACGTCGGAGGACCGCGAAGCGCTGCACTTCACGCTCGTCGCGTGAAGCGTCGCGACCGAACGCCATCTGCGCGAGCACGGTGTGAGCTGGTGGACGGCGGTGGCAACCATGCTCGGTGGCGCGGCCCCGAGCGACCGGCGATCGGCTATCCGGCGCCACCGCGAGATCTCCTACCTGCTCGCCCGTTCCATCTGCCGCCAGCTCGACGTCCCATCACCCGGCGGGTCGCGCTGAAGCCTCACAGAGCGTGTAGGCGCCTGGGCCGCCTACTTCGCGAGCTCCGCCTCCGCCACTGCCAGGTCGTCGGTCGTCGCCGGGTTGCTCTCGAGGGCTGACGCCCTCGTGTACCGCTGGCCCTGCACCCAGGCAGACGGGCCGAGGTGCTGGACAGGCTTGGTCAGCTCGAAGCCGGCTGACGGGTCCAGGAGGATCACCTGATACTTCGCGCCGTGCTCCCGCGGGCTTGCCTCGGTAGCTAGTTCCTGCGAGACGATCTTTCCGACTCGCCGCTCGAACGGATCGCTCGAGTGCTCCAGCACGGCCGCGTTCTCCGAGGTGAACAGGATGTCCTTACGGGCCGTCTCGATCCGGGGGAAGAAGGGCTCGATCTTCCGCCTTGCGTAGAAGCCGAAGAAGCGGATTCCCTCCCTGAAAGACCGCTGCGGCTGACAGATGTAGGCACCGGTGCGCTGATACTCCACCAGAGCCTTGGTCGCGGCCACGATGACTGTGTCGGCGCCCTCGACGACCGGCTTCGCTGTCAGCGAAGATGCGTTGCGCAGAGCGGGCTGCTCGGCATACACGGTGGGGACGAGCAGTTCTACGTCCCCCTGACGAGCGCGCTGGAGCTCCACTGCCGCGACCGCGAGGTCGGTGTGCGAGTTGAGGAAGAGAACGGTTCGCTTGAGCGTCTGCGTGATGGAATCGGTTGCGATGAGCACCTGGAAGCGGCCCTTCTCGAGGTTCGCCAGCAGCTCGTCGGCCCATGTTTCCCGGTCCCACTCATCGCCCCCCAGCTCAGCCATCGCCGCGTAGAGGTCGCCCCCGATCCGTGGCTCAACTCGCGCGCGCAGCTCCCGCAGCGACATGCCGTTCAGCTGTCCCGCGTACTCGAGCACCTGCCCCAGCACTTCGCGTCGCGCCCCGGCGTTCGCGGCGAGCTTGCACTCGCAGATGGCGACGCTGCCGTCGGTAGCAAGACCGAGAAGGTCCAGCCGGCCCTGGTCGGGCATGACGACCTCGCGGGCCACGAGCGCCGGGGCGTCGGAGGTCGTGGCGAGGACCTGATCGAAGGTCTCGGCCGCAAGATGCTGGAACTCCTTCTCGTTTGCGAACGCCTCCGGATCTCTCGCATCCAGTCCTTTCCCGGCGTCCGCACCAGCACGGTCGGAGCCTACGCCGCGGCCTGCTCGGCCCAGTCGCGGTACAGGCGCCAGTAGCGGCCGTGCAACGCGAGGAGCTCCTCGTGGGTGCCCTGCTCGACCACCCGCCCGTGCTCGAGCACGACGATCCGGCCCGCCGTGCGGATCGTCGAGAGCCGGTGGGCGATGACGATCGCCGTCCGGCCGGCGAGCAGCCGGCGCATCCCGCGCTCGATGCGCGCCTCCGTATGCACGTCGACGTTCGACGTCGCCTCGTCGAGGATCAGGATGCGCGGGTCGGCCACGAGGGCACGGGCGAAGGCGACGAGCTGGCGCTGGCCGGCCGAGAGCTGCACCCCCCGCTCGCCGACCTGGGTCTCCCAGCCCTCGGGCAGCCCGGCGATGAACTCCTCGGCGCCGACGGCACTCGCCGCCGCGGCGAGCTCCGCGTCGGTCGCGTCCATCCGTCCGAAGGCGATGTTCTCGCGCAGCGTCCCGGAGAACAGGAAGCCCTCCTGCGGGACAACTCCCATCTGCGAGCGCAGCGACCGGGCGGTCACCTCGCGGAGGTCCTGCCCGTCCACCAGCACCCGCCCCTCCGTGGGGTCGTAGAAGCGTGCGACGAGCTTGGCGAACGTGGACTTCCCCGCGCCCGTCGAACCCACGAGCGCGATCGTCTGCCCCGGCGGGACCACCAGGTCGACGTCGCGCAGGGCGTAGGCGTCCGGCGGGGATGGGTGGTGGGAGCCATATCCGAAGGAGACGCACTCGAAGGTGATCTCCCCCCGGACGAGCCCGAGATCCCGCGCCCCGGGCGCATCCTCGAGGTCGGGCTCGGTCTCGAGCAGCTCGAAGATCTTGTCGAGCGCCGCCATCCCCGCCTGGTAGGTCGTGTAGAGCTGCGAGAGCTGCTGGATGGGATCGAAGAAGTTGTTCAGCGCGGCGATGAAGCCGACGATCACGCCGGGCTCGATGCTCCCGTGGATGACCCGCAGGCCGCCGACGACGAGGATGAGCACGGTGGCCAGCGCCGAGAGCAGCTCCACCGCGGGGAAGTACGCCGCGTTCAGGTTGACCGTCCGCATGTTCGCGTCGAGGTTCGCCTCGTTCAGCTCGCGGAAGCGCGCGACGTGGCGCGGCTCCTGCCCGAAGGCGCGCACCACGCGGATCCCCGACAGCGTCTCCTGCAGGTAGGCCGTGATGAGCGCGACCTTCTCGCGCGTGAGCTTGTAGGCCTCCGCGGAGACGAGCCGGAACACGAACGACGCGATCGCCAGTACCGGGATGATCGTCATGGTCAGCGCCGCGAGCTCCCAGTCCAGCACGAAGAGGATCACCACCGTCCCGATGAGGGTCAACGTCGACCCGAACAGCGTGGTGACCCCGTCGGAGACGAGCTGGTCGAGCGCCTGCACGTCGTTCGTGAGCCGCGAGAGGATCACCCCCGCCCGGTTGCGCTCGTAGAACGACACGGACAGCGTCTGGAGGTGGGCGAAGAGCCGCAGGCGCAGGTCCTGCAGCGCCCGCTGACCGACCCACCCGACGAGGTAGGCCTGCGCGTAGGACGCGCCCCAGAGCACGAGCGCGGAGAGCACGAAGCCCACGACGATCCAGTCCAGCGCCCCTAGGTTCCCCGGCACGATGCCCCGGTCGATGGCGAGCTTGGCCAGCGGCGCGGGGGCGAGCGTCGCCGCGGTGGCGGCGATGAGGGCGAGGAGCATCAGCGCCACGCGCCCGCGGTAGGGCCGCAGGAGCACGACGAGGCCACGGAGCCGGCGCCCGCGGCCCGAGGTCTGGCGCAGGGCGGCGCGCCACCCGCCCGGAGTCGCGGTGGCTCCGGCCGCGCCGGCGGCCGTTCCGCCTGTCGCGCCCGGCCTCATCACAGCCCGGCCACCTCGCGCTCGCGCGGCTTCTGGGTGAGGAACACCCGGTCGGGCATGCCCTTCTCCACGATCTCCCGGTAGAGCTCCGAGGCCTCGAGCAGCTCGTCGTGGGTGCCGCGCGCGGTGACGCGGCCGGCCTCGAGCACCACGACCTCGTCGGCCAGCGCGATCGTCGAGAGCCGGTGGGCGACGATGAACGTCGTCCTCCCCGCACCGTCCAGGCCGCTGCGCGAGCCGGTGCCCGCCTCCCGCAGGCCCTCCTTGATGGCCTGCTCGGTCGAGGCGTCCACGGAGGAGGTCGCGTCGTCGAGGATGAGGATCCGCGGGTCGGCCAGCAGGGCCCGCGCGATGGCGAGCCGCTGGCGCTGGCCGCCCGAGAGCGTCAGCCCGCGCTCGCCCACCATCGTGTCGTAGCCGTCCGGAAGCGCCGCGACGAAGTCGGCCGCCTGGGCGCGCCGGGCGGCGGCCTCGACCTCCTCCCGCGAGGCTTCGGGCCGGGCGTAGGCGATGTTCTCGTGGATCGATGCCGAGAAGAGGAACGGGTCGTCGGTGACGACGGCGATCTCGGCGCGGAGCTTCGCCGGGTCCACGGAGCGGACGTCGGCGCCGTCGATGAGCACCGCTCCGCGCCGGGCACCGACGTCAGGATGCGACGCATCCTCGACGTTGGTCGGATCGTAGAGCCGCGGGATCAGCGAGACGAGCGCGGACTTGCCCGAGCCCGTCGGGCCCACGAGCGCGACCGTACGCCCCGCGGCGACGTCGAGATCGATCCCGTCGAGCGCGGGCCGGGGCGCGCCCGCGAAGCGCAGCTCGACGTCGCGCAGCTCGACGCGGCCCCCACCCGCGGGCAGGGCGGGCGCACCGGCGGGCGCCACGAGCTTCGGGGCGCGGTCGAGCAGCTCGAAGATCCGCGCACCCGACGCGGTGGCCCGCTGCGCGGAGCCAAGCATGTAGCCCAGCGTCCGCATGGGGGAGATGAGCATGAGCAGGTACGCGTAGAAGGCGGCGAACTCGCCGAGGGTGAGCGAGCGGTCGATGACCTGGCGGCCGCCCACGAGGAGGATCAGCGCGAGGCCGAGGTTCGGCAGGAAGCCGATGAACGGCGTGTAGAAGGAGCGGATGCGGGTCGCGCGCATCGACTCGTCGAAGACCCGACCGACCGACCGCCCGAACTTCCCCAGTTGCTGGTCTTCCCGGGCGAACGCCTTGACCACGCGGATCCCGCCCACGTTCTCCTCGGCGTCGGCGGTGAGCTCGGCGATCCGCTGCTGCACCTCCTGCAGCGCGGGACGCGAGACGCTGCTGTAGCGCCACGCGATGAGCACGACGAAGGGCACGGGGGAGAGGGCGATCAGCGCCAGGCCGGGCTGCAGGAAGAGCATGGCCACCGCGGCCAGAACGATGGAGAGCACGGATTGCCCGATGAAGATCAGGCCGTAGCCCAGGAAGAAGCGCACGGACTGCAGGTCGACGGTCGCCCGGGACATGAGCTGTCCGGTCTGCTGGCCGTCGAAGAAGCCGAGCTCGAGCTCCTGGAGGTGCTCGTAGAGGCGGTTGCGCAGGTCGAGCTCCACGTCGAGCGACACCCGCCCGGCGACGAGGCGCCGCACGACCGACAGCGCCAGGCGCAGGATCCCGGCGACGGCGACCCCGGCGGCGAGGAGCTTCAGCGCTCCGGCGTCACTGCGGCGGGAGGCGTCGATCGCCCGCCCGGTGAGGTACGGGATCGCGACGGTGCCCGCGGTGGCCAGGCAGGCGAGGAGGAACGACCACGCGACGCCCCGCCGGTAAGGGCGCAGGAAGCCGAGAAGACGCGAGAACGTTGATACTTCATGAAATGTAGTGACCCCCGGAGCTACCTGAGGAGCCGCGCGCCGGGCCCCGGGCGCACCTCGACCGCGCCGTCGGGCGCGTCGACCCCCGGCGGCAGCAGCGCGAGCACGGAGCCGCCGAACCCGCCGCCCATCATCCGCGCTCCCGCGGCGCCGGCGGCGCGCAGCGCGTCCACCGTGCGCTCGACCGCCGGCGTCGAGGCGTCGTAGAGGTCGCGGAGGCTCGCGTGGGAGGCGTCGAGCAGGGGGCCGAGCGCGGCGAGGTCCTCGCGCTCGAGCGCGGCGACCGCCTCCCCGACGCGCACGTTCGCGGCGAGGAGGTGACGGACCCGGCGGTCGAGCGGGTCGGGCAGGAGCGGGAGATCCTCGACCTGGGCGTCGCGCAGGCTCTCGAGCCCGAGGAGCTCCCGGGCGCGCTCGCACTCCGCGCGGCGCTGGTTGTAGCCCGACGCGGCGAGGTCGTGGGTCTCGCCGGAGTCGAGGACCACGAGACGCGACGGGCCGAGCTCCAGTGCGACGGGCGTGACCGCGAGCGCCCGGAAGTCGATGCGCAGCGCGTGTCCCTCCCGCCCGAGCAGGGAGGCGAGCTGGTCAAGCAGGCCGGTGCGCGCGCCGACCCACTCGTTCTCCACCCGCGAGCAGAGCTTCGCGAGCGCGATCGGGTCGAAGTCGTCCTCGCCCGTGAGCGCGAGGGCGAGGGCGGCGGTCAGCGCCGCCGAGGAGGCGAGACCGCCGCCGCGCGGGACGTCCCCGGAGAACTCCACGTCGGCGCCGGAGAGATCATGCCCCGCCGCGCGTAGCTCGGCCACCGTCCCGCGCACGAAGGCCCGCCAGCCCGCGACGGGCTCGATCGCGTCGACGGCGAACTCGTCCTCCTCGCCCAGATCCAGGGCGCGGGCGTGCACGCGGCCGTCGGTGCGCCCGACCGCCTCCGCCCGCACCCCCACGGAGAGCGCGAAGGCCAACGCGAGCCCGTCGTTGTAGTCCGTGTGCTCGCCGACGAGGTTCACGCGGCCCGGGGCGAAGGCGACCGCCACGGCTCAGCCGGAGAGCTCCACCCGCCCGCGGGCGACGGTCCCGGCGCCGAACGTGACGTCGCCGCGGACCACGAACCGCGCGCAGTCCACCAGCGAGGGCGGGCCCTGCGGGAACCGCTCCTCGAAGGGGCCGAGCAGCGCATAGACCGCAGGATCGAGGTCGACCACGAGCCGGCCGAGCGTCCGCTCCGGCGAGACCGTGACGCGGCCGTCGTCGGCGAGCACGTAGGCGTCCGAGCGCACCGCGAGCAGCTCGTTCGTCGTCTTGACGGGCACGAAGCGCTCCCGGCCGACGCGCACCGCGCGCGCGCCGTCCCACGCGGAGATCGCCGCGCCCATGGCCGTCTCGAGCTGGACCACCGGGGTCGAGACCGGGTCGGTCGGGTCGACCGTCTTGCGGTTGACGATCAGCGGCAGGTCGAGGACCTCGTCGTGCGCCGCGAGGGCTTCGAGGTCGAGCCAGATGTTGTTGGTGTGGAAGAAGGGGTGGCGACCGATGTCCTCGTAGGCGTCCCGATCCTCGTTGGCGACCTGGGCGGTCTCGCGCAGCACGAGCCGCCCGGCGTGGCGCACCAGGTGACCGCCCTTGCGGTCGGCGGCCGTGCGGTGGCACTGCTCGGAGACGAACGGGATCTCCTCCGCAACCATCCAGGCGAGGATGCGCGGCTCCACGACGGCGCCGAGGTTGTCGGAGTTCGACAAAAAGGCGTAGCGGTAGCCGCCGTCGAGCAGGGTGTCGAGCGCGCCCGACGCGCGCAGCGCGGTGTAGACGTCGCCGTGCCCGGGCGGGCACCACTCGAGCGCGGGCTCCCGCGGCCACTGGACGGGGGTCAGGTCGTCGGCCCGGAGCTTGGGCTCCGAGTTCTGGAGGAAGTCCGGCGGGACGTCGGCGGCGATCTCCGGGTGGGCGCGCAGCGCCGCGAGGGAGTCCTCGCGCGTGCGGAACGAGCTCATGAGCACGAGGGGCAGCCGTGCACCGTGGCGCACCCGCGCCGCCAGGGTCTGGGCGACGATGAGGTCGAGGAACGAGCGCCCGTCCTTGACCGCGAGCAGCGACTTCGCGCCCGGCAGCCCCATGCTCGTGCCGAGCCCGCCGTTGAGCTTGAGGACGACGAGGCGGTCCAGGGCATCCCCACCGGCCGGCGGAAGATCCTCGAGCGACGGCAGCTCCGTCACCGGCTCGACCTCCGCCTCTGACAGCAGGCCGGAGTCACCCGCGGCGAGCTTCGCATAGGCAGCCCGGAAGGCGGCGACCGCCGCGGGGCCCAGCCCCGCGCCGGACATCTTCTCCTCGGCCACGCGCAGGCCCTCGGCGGACACTCAGACGTTCAGCGCGACGTACTTCGTGTTCAGGTACTCCTCGATGCCCTCGTGCCCGCCCTCGCGGCCGAAGCCCGAATGCTTGGCGCCGCCGAACGGCGCCGCGGCGTTGGAGACCATCCCCTGGTTGAGGCCGACCATACCGACCTCCAGGCGCTCGCAGACCCGGATCGCGCGGTTCAGGTCGCGCGTGTAGACGTAGGCGACAAGGCCGTACTCCGTGTCGTTCGCCGCGGCGATCGCGTCGTCCTCGGAGCCGAAGGAGAACACCGGCGCGACGGGCCCGAAGATCTCCTCCGAGCGCAGCTCGGCGTCGGGTGATACCCCCCCGAGCACAGTGGGCTCGTAGAAGTAGCCCGCGCCGTCGCGGGGCCGGCCGCCCACGAGCACCTCGGCCCCCTTCGCGGCGGCGTCCTCCACGAGCGCCGCGACCTTGCCGCGCTGGTCGTCGTCGATGAGCGGCCCGACGTCGATCCCGTCCTCGACCCCGCGGCCCAGCCTCAGCCCCGACATCTGCTCCGCGAGCTTCGCGGTGAACTCGTCCTGCCGGGACTCGGAGACGTGGAAGCGGTTGGCCGACGTGCACGCCTCCCCGACGTTGCGCATCTTGGCGATCATCGCCCCGGCCACCGCCGCGTCGACGTCCGCGTCGCCGAACACGAGGAACGGCGCGTTGCCGCCGAGCTCCATGGAGACCTTGAGCACCTGCTCGGCCGACTGCCCGATGAGCTTCCTACCGACCTCGGTCGAGCCGGTGAACGTGAGCTTGCGCAGCCGTGGGTCGGAGATGAGCGGGCCGGTGGTCTGCGACGAGGACGACGCGGTGAAGACGTTGAGCACCCCGTCGGGCAGGCCGGCCTCCTGGAGGATCCGCGCGAGTGCGAGCATCGACAGCGGCGTCTGCTGGGCGGGCTTGAGGACCATCGTGCATCCCGCCGCGAGCGCGGGCCCGATCTTCCGCGTCCCCATCGCCATCGGGAAGTTCCACGGGGTGATCGCCAGGCACGGGCCGATGGCCTGCTTCATGGTGAGCACGCGGCCCTGGCCCGTCCCGTTCGTCGCCCAGCGCCCCTCGATCCGCACCGCCTCCTCGGAGAACCAGCGGAAGAACTCGGCGGCGTAGGCGATCTCGGCCCTGGACTCCGCGACGGTCTTGCCCATCTCGAGGGTCATGAGCAGGGCGAGCTCGTCCGTGCGCCGCACGATCGTCTCCCACGCGCGGCGCAGGATCTCACCGCGCTCGCGCGGGGGGTGCTCGGCCCACTCACCCTGGGCGGCGACCGCGGCGTCGAGGGCCGCGCGCGCGTCGTCCTCCGAGGCGTCGGCGACCTCGCACAGCGCCTCGCCGGTGGACGGGTCCTCGACCGCGAGGATCGCCCCGCTCGCGGCGCCGCGCCACTCGCCGCCGATGAAGAGGAGCTTGTCGACGGCGTCGACGACCTGCTGTTCTGAGGCGGCGGAGATGGTGCTCATGGCACCGAAGCTACCCCGCCTCCGGCACCCCTAGGCTCGGCGGTCATGTCCTCGATCCGTCCCCGCCTCGCGCCCTTCGCCGCCGGCCTTGCGCTCGCCCTCGTCCTCGCCGGCTGCGGCGGCGGCTCGGGGGGCTCTGAGCCCCTGTCCAAGCAGGAGTACCGCAAGCAGTTCAACGCCATCGGCAAGCGGTTCCTCACCCAGGTCGGAAGCCTCCAGACCCGTTTGTCGCGCACGAAGGACCCGGGCAAGCGGGCCGCGGCGCTCGACGCGGCGACCGCGGCGTTCTCGAAGCTCGCCGATCGGCTGGACAAGATCGAGCCGCCCAAGGCGATCGCGGGCGTCCAGCGGACGTTCGTGGGCAAGCTCCGCGTGATCGCATCCGACCTCGGGAAGGTCAAGCAGGCGCTGGCTTCCAAGCGCCAGAACAAGATCCAGGCGGCCGCCCTGAAGCTCCAGAGCGACGGCAGCGCCGCCAAGCAGCTGGGCAGCCGTATCGACAACTTCGTGAAGTGAGGAAGCACTCACCGTTTTCCCGTAGGTCCATCGTGGTCGGCCTTGCCGCGGGCGTGCTCTTCGGGGCGTCGGGGTGCGGCGGAGACAAGGCGCCGTCCGCGCCGGCCCCGCGGTCCGCGCCGGCAGCCGGGAGCGACAACGCGAGCACTGGCTCCGGCGGCTCTCAGCCCCTGTCCAAGCAGGAGTACGGCAAGCAGGTCATCGTCATCGGCAAGCAGTTCCTCATCCAGTTCCAGAGCCTCCGGAGCCTGTCGGCCATCAGGGACCTGGACCAGCGGGCCGCGGCGCTCGGTGAGAGGACCCCGGAGCTCGCCAAGCTCGTCGATCGGTTGGAGACGATCGTGCCGCCCACCGCGATCGCGGCCACTCACCAGAAGTACGTGAGCAAGCTCCGGGAGGTCCTATCCGACCTCGAGGCGCTCAAGCAGGGGCTGACCGCCAGGAGCCGGAACCAGATCCAGGCGGCCGCCCGGGAGTACAAGCGCGACGCCCACGGATTCCAGCAGGTGGCGCGCCGGATCGACGCCTTTTTGAAGTAGGAGGGCCCCTGGCTACGCGGTGACGGCGGGGGAGGAGGCGGGCTCGAGCGCGAGCGTGAGCACCTCGTCGACCGTCATCACCGGGTGGAACGTGAGCTTCTCGCGCACCTCGGCGGGCACGTCGTCGAGGTCCCCCCGGTTGCGCTCGGGCATGATCACCTCCGTGATCCCCGCCGCGTGGGCGGCGAGCACCTTCTGCTTGAGCCCCCCGATGGGCAGGACGCGGCCCTGGAGGGTCACCTCGCCCGTCATCGCCACCGTGTGCTTGACCGGGCGGCCGGCGAGCAGCGAGGAGAGCGCGGTGACCATCGTGATCCCGGCGCTCGGCCCGTCCTTGGGGATCGCGCCCGCCGGGACATGGACGTGGTACTCGGCCGCGGCGAAGCGGTCGGGGTCGATCCCGAGCTCCTCGGCGTGGCCGCGCACGTAGGACAGCGCGATCCGCGCCGACTCCTTCATGACGTCACCGAGCTGGCCCGTGAGGACGAGGTCGCCCTTCCCGGCCATCTCGGTCGCCTCGACGAAGAGCACGTCGCCGCCCGCGCCCGTGACCGAGAGGCCGGTGGCCACGCCGGGCACCGCGGTGCGGATGGCCGCCTCCTGGAAGAACTTCTGACGCCCCAGCGCATCCCGGACGACTTCGAGGTCGATCTCCACCGGGGCACCGACCTTCTCGGACGCGATCCGCGTGGCCGTCTTGCGCAGCACGGTCCCCAGCTCGCGCTCGAGGTTGCGCACGCCGGCCTCGCGCGTGTACTCCGTGACGACGGAGCGGACCACCTCGTCCGCGATCGTCACCTCGTCCTCGCGCAGGCCGTTGCGCTCGCGCTGGCGCGGCCACAGGTAGCCACGGGCGATCGCGACCTTCTCCTCGACCGTGTAGCCGTCGAAGGAGATGACCTCCATCCGGTCGAGCAGCGGGCCGGGGATGGTGTCGGTCACGTTCGCCGTGGCGATGAACATCACGCCCGAGAGGTCGAGCTCGAGGTCGAGGTAGTGGTCGCGGAACGAGTGGTTCTGCGCGGGGTCGAGGACCTCGAGCAGGGCCGCCGACGGGTCGCCGCGCCAGTCGGCGCCGACCTTGTCGACCTCGTCGAGCATGATCACCGGGTTCATCGTCCCCGCGTCGCGCAGGGCGCGGACCAGGCGGCCGGGGAGCGCGCCGATGTACGTGCGCCGGTGGCCGCGGATCTCGGCCTCGTCGCGCACGCCGCCGAGCGACATGCGGACGAACTCGCGGCCCGTGGCCCGGGCGATCGACTCGCCGATGGAGGTCTTGCCCGTCCCGGGGGGACCGATGAGGGTGAGGATCGCCCCAGAGCGCTTGTCCTCCGCGACCCCTCTCTCGACGCGCAGCTTCTTCACCGCGATGTACTCCACGATGCGGTCCTTGACGTCGTCCAGCCCGGCGTGGTCGGCGTCGAGCACCTCCCGGGCGTGCACCGGGTCGAGCTGCTCGTCGGAGCGCTCGGACCACGGCAGGGACACGAGCCAGTCGAGGTAGGTGCGGATCATCGAGGACTCGCCGCTCTGCTCGCCCATCCGCTCGAAGCGCCCGAGCTCCTTCTCGGCCTGCTCGCGGACCTGGTCGGGCATGCCCGCCTCTTCGATCTTGCGCCGGTACTCGTCGGCGATCGACGCGTCGTCCTCGCCGAGCTCCTTGCGGATCGAATCCATCTGCTTGCGCAGGAAGTACTCGCGCTGCTGGGACTCGGCCCCGGACTGCACGTCGTCGCGGATGCGCTTGCGGACCTGCATCTCCGCGAGGCGCTCGCGCTGGAAGCGTAGGGCGAGCTCGAGGCGCTCGGTCACGTCGAGGAGCTCGATGAGCTCCACCTTCTGCTCGAAGGTGAGATCGGGGGAGTAGCCCGAGGTGTCGGCCAGGGCGCCGGGCTCCGTGATGGAGCGCACGAAGGCCGAGACGCGGCCGTCGTCGCCACGGAGGTCGAGGAGCTCCTCGACCACCGCGCGATACTCGCGCTCCAGGTCGCGGGTCTTCCCATCCACGGGGACGTCGTCGGGCGACTCCTCGATGTCGACCCACAGGCGGCCGTGGGGGTCGGGCTGGGCGCCGCCCACGATCTTGCCGCGGTGCAGGCCCTGCAGGGTCACCGCCTTCACGCCGCCGGGAAGGCGGATGGTCTCGCCGGCCTCGGCCACCGTGCCCACGGAGGCGAAGTCGGACTCGTGTCGGGGGACGAGGAGGACGCGCTCCTCGCCCGCGGTATCGATCGCGAGCGGGAGCGACATGTTGGGGAAGACGACGGTGTCGTCGAGCGGGATGAGGAGGAGGCGTGCGCTAATCATTCGTGAGTGAGCCTAGCAGACGCAGATCTTGATGCCCGCCTCCGAGCAAGTGGGACAATGTCCCGCTGGTACGATCCCGACCCGATGCCGGGGCTCACCGCGACGACCGACGCCACGCCCGACGGGCCGCGGGTGCGCCTCGCGGGCGAGCTCGACATCGCCACCGCGCCGCAGGCCGACGAGGAGCTGCGCCACGCCGAGTCGGGCGGTCCCGACCGGCTGACCCTCGACCTCTCCAGCCTCTCCTTCATGGACTCGACCGGGCTGCGGCTCGTCGTCGCCGCCGAGCAGCGCGCGCAGGAGTCCGGCCGGCAGCTCTACGTCACGCGCGGCCCCGAGGCCGTCCAGCGCGTCTTCGAGCTCACCGGCGTGGATGAGCGGCTGCGCTTCGTCGAGTAGGAGCTATGTGTCGCACCCTCGTCCTCGTCCTCTGCGTCGCCGCCGTTCTGGTCGCGGGCTGCGGTGGCGGTGCCGCGCCCGACCCGCCGCAGGTGGGGATCCTCGGTGGCTCGGGTCACGCCGGGACAGGTGCCCCCACCCGGGTCCGGCGCACGTTCGATCCGGTTCCCTCCCTGCTGCGCTGCCTGCGCGACAGCGGGGTCCGCGGGGCGCGGCGGAACAACGAGGAGGTCCTGATCGGGCCCGTCGCCCAGGGGCTGCGCATCCGCTTCCTCGCCACGGGCGGCGTGACCGAGACCGCCCAGCTCGCGGGCCGCGCGGAGGGCGCCGAGACTCTCGGGCGCGCGCTGCTCTACCCCGGTACCGCCCCGGACCGGATCCTCAAGTCCGTCGAGGACTGCGCGTCGGACGCCGGGCTCAAGGAATGACCGCCCCGCCGGGTACTCTTGCCCGCAGTCGCGCTGAAGAGGGTGCCCGCTCGCCCGTGGAGTCTGCCCACCGCGGCAATCTTCCTGCTCTGCATGAACATCTTCGCCTCACGCCGCCTGCTCCCACTCCAGATCGCGCTCTGGGTGCTGCCGCTCGCGGGCGTCGTGTGGTGGGCCTCCCAGCAGGACGCGCCCACCCTGCCCGACAGCGCCGCGGGCGGCTTCGAGCTCCTCGCCGCGCTCGGGGTCTACGCCGTCGCGACCCTCGCCCGGGCCGAGCGCTGGCACGCGATCCTCCTCGCCGAGGGCATCCCCGCCAAGCGGGCCGACACCCACGCCCTCGTACCCATCGGCTACATGGGCAACAACGCGCTGCCCGCGCGCTCCGGAGAGCTCCTGCGCGTGTTCCTCCTGAAATCCCGCGTGCCCGAGAGCTCCAAGCGGACCATTCTCGGCACCGTGCTCGTGGAGCGGGTGCTCGACGCGATCACCCTCGGCGCCCTCCTGCTCGTCGTCGCCTGGAGCCTGGTCGGGCAGCTCCGCCTTCCGAGCTCGCCCATCCTGCTCGCGGCGATCGGCGTCGTCCTCGTGCTCGGCGTGATCGTCACCATCCTGCTCGTGCGCCGCGAGCACCTCTGGCGGCGCTTCGTCGACACGATCAAGCCCGTCCTGAAGCCCCTGCGTCACGTGGGCACGCGCCGGGGCGCGGTGCTGCTGCTCGGCTCCGTGGCGATCTGGATCCTCGAGGCGACGGTCTACCAGCTCGTGGGGGAGGCCGTGGACATCCATCTCGGCCTCCATGGCGCGCTGGCCGTGGTGGCGTTCACGAACCTCGCCACCCTCGTGCCCGCCGCCCCGGGCTACGTCGGGACCTACGACGCCGCGGTGCTCGTGGCCGTCAAGGCGACCACGACGATCACGAACAAGCTCGCGTTCTCGTACCTGATCCTGCTGCGCTTCGTCCTGTTCGTGCCGATCACGGTGGTGGGGCTCGTCCTGCTCTTCGTCCGCTACGGCGGCCTCTCGCGGCTGCGCGCCGCGCGCGCCGAGGCCCCAGCGTAGTGGCCCACCGGTGAGCACCGCCGTCGCCCCGCGTCCGCGGCTCCGGCTGCGGACCCCCGCCGTTCCCGAGGTCTCGCCCCGCCGTCGCCGCGTCCTCGCCGTCCTCGCGTTCGGGCTCCTCGTGGCCGTCTCCGCGGTGCTGCGCTCGCGCGCGCTCGGGACCTCGTTCTGGATCGACGAGGGGCTGTCGGTGGGCATCGCCTCGCATCCGTTCGCCTCCATCCCGGGCGTGCTCGCCCAGGACGGCTCGCCGCCGCTGTACTACATGATGCTCAACGTGTGGATGTCGGTGTTCGGGACCTCCGAGTCCGCGACCCACTCGCTGTCGCTCATCGCCGCGCTGCTGTGCATCCCCGTCGGCTTCTGGTCGGCCCGGTCGATCTTCGGCGTGCGGGCGGGCTGGGTGGCCGCGTTCCTCTGTGCGCTGAATCCCTTCCTGACCGCCTACGGCCAGGAGACGCGGATGTACGCGCTGCTGGGGCTCGAGGGGCTCATCGCCTCCACGCTCCTCGTGCATGTGTTCGTCCTCCGGCGCCGGCGCTGGCAGCTCCCCGCGCTGCCCATCACGCTCGCCGCCCTGCTCTACACGCACGGGTGGGGGATCTTCTTCGACGCGGGCGCGGTCGTGGTCGTCCTCTACCTCATCTTCCGGGTCGCGCCCGAGGAGGAGCGGCGCGAGCTCATCCGCGACGGCCTCATCGCCTTCGGGGGGGCGGCGATCCTCTTTCTCCCGTGGGTACCCACCGTCCTCCAGCAGGTGGGCAAGACCGCGGCGCCGTGGGCGAAGTCGCCGCGGTTCGGCGCGCCCATCCAGATCTCGCGCGGGCTGATGGGCGGCGACCGCTCGGCGATCGTGCTCCTGCTCGTGGGCGGGGCGGGGGTCGCCGGGATCCTCGGGCGGCGCATCCTCACCGGTCCCCGGGAGCGGCCGGCGGTGCTCTTCCTCCTCGCGAGCGCCGCGGCCACGCTGGCGATCGCCTGGCTCGTCTCCCAGATCCAGCCGGCCTGGACGACCCGCTACTTCGGCGTCGTCCTCGGCGCCCTCACGGTCCTCGCCGCCGCCGGCATCGCGCGTACGGGTCGGCTCGGGCTCTGCGCCCTGCTCGCGATCACGTTCTTCTGGGCCAATCCCAAGCAGTTCGCGGGCTATCAGAAGTCCGACCTCAAGGACATCGCGGTCGATCTCCAGCGCGCGAACGCGATGAAGCCCGGGGACATCGTGATCTCGGCCCAGCCCGAGCAGGTCCCGGCGCTGGCCTACTACTTCGGGCCCGAGGCCCGCTACGCGTCCCCCGACCGCCGCGGCACCTGGAAGGACCCCTACGTCATGGACTGGCGCGAGGCGCTGAAGCGCATGCAGAGGACCTCGAGCGCCCCGGCCGTCGCGGATCTCGTTGCTAGCCTGCGCCCCGGTCAGCGGGTCCTGCTCGTCCGTCCCTTCACCGATGGGACGGACAACTGGGAGGCCCCGTGGACCCGGCTCGTGCGCCGGCGCTCGGCGCAGTGGGGCCAGCTCCTCGCCTCGGATCCGTCGCTACGCAAGGTGGGCACGGCGCCGGGCATCTACCGGGGGGCCACGACCGTGGGCAACTCCGCGGTCCTGTACCGGAAGCTGGGCTGATCGCGACGCGAAGGGACTGACACCGAGATGGCTGAGAAGTTCACGAAGGACCGGCCCGTGGTCGTGCTCGGCGGTGGCCCCGCCGGCCTCACGGCCGGTTACCTGCTCGCCAAGCGCCAGGTGCCGGTCATCGTCCTCGAGAGCCAGGACCAGCTCGGCGGGCTGGCGCGGACGGAGGTCCGGGATGGCTTCCGCTTCGATCTCGGCGGCCATCGGTTCTTCACGAAGGCCAAGGAGGTGGAGGCCCTGTGGGACGAGATCATGGCCCAGGCCTCCGAGGAGGCGGGCGAGGAGCAGTGGCTCCTGCGCCCCCGCCAGTCGCGGATCTACTGGAACAAGAAGTTCCTCGAGTATCCGCTGCAGGGCATGGACGTGATCCAGAAGCTCGGGCCCGTCGAGCTCACACGCGCGTTCACGTCCTATCTGTGGGCGAAGATCAAGCCCAAGGGGCGCGAGGACACCCTCGACCAGTGGGTCACGAACCGCTTCGGCAAGCGGCTGTTCGAGCTCTTCTTCAAGTCCTACACCGAGAAGGTGTGGGGCGTTCCGACTTCCGAGGTGCGCGCCGAGTGGGCCGCCCAGCGCATCAAGAACCTCTCGTTCTTCTCCGCCGCCAAGGCCGCGTTCTTCGGCGACAAGGACCAGAAGCACACGTCGCTCATCGACCGCTTCAAGTACCCGCGCTTCGGTCCGGGCCAGATGTGGGAGACGATGGCGTCCTACATCACGCGCATGGGCGGCGAGGTGCGCATGAACGCCCCGGTGACCCGCCTGCACATCGAGGACGGCGCGGTGACGGGGATCGTGGCCGGAGGCGAGACGCTCACCCCCGGCGCCGTCATCTCCTCGCTGCCCCTGCGCACCACGGTCGGGCTCGCCGCCCCCCCGGCGGCGCCCGATATCCAGGCGGCGGCGAAGGGCGTGCGCTACCGCGACTTCCTCACGGTCTCGCTCATCATCGACGGGACGGACCTGTTCCCCGACAACTGGATCTACATCCACGAGCCCGACGTGCGCGTGGGGCGCATCCAGAACTTCCGCTCCTGGTCGCCGGACATGGTGCCCGACCCGACGAAGGCGTCGGTCGGCCTCGAGTTCTTCTGCTTCGAGGGCGACGACCTCTGGGAGATGGCCGACGAGGACCTCGTCGAGCTCGGCAAGAAGGAGCTGAGCATGCTCGGGCTGGCGCGGCCCGAGCAGGTCGAGCGCGGCTTCGTCGTCCGCGTCCACAAGGCGTACCCGATGTACGACCCCGACTATGCCGAGCGCGTCATGACGATCCGCGGCTGGCTCGGGGGGATCGGCAACCTCACCCAGGTCGGGCGCAACGGGCTGCACCGCTACAACAACTCCGATCACTCCATGCTCACGTCGATGCGTGCCGTGGAGAACCTCCTGGACGACGCCGGCCACGACATCTGGGCGGTCAACGTCGAGTCCGTGTATCACGAGGAGCACCAGGAGTCCGAGCAGCCCTACGTGACCGCGCCGGAGACAAAGGCGCAGGAGAAGCCCCTTGCCCAGGAGGTCTGAGCACGAGGCGGTCCACGACGTCCTCGTGCCCGAGGAGTTCCCCATCGGGACGGCGGACGCGGACACGCCGGAGGCGCGCGCGCACCGGATCGCACCGCCCGATCCCTCGGGTGGGCCGGACACGCCCCACGACATCCTGGTGCCCGAGGAGTTCCCCATCGGGACCGCGGACGCGCCGCCGTCCGCACCCGCGGACGACAGCGGCCGACCCTTCCTCGCCGCGGGCCTCGCCGCGCTGGGCGGGGCGATCGCCGCGCTCGTGCTGCGACGCCGGCGCTCGTAGAGTCCGCGGTGTAGGAGTATGTGTCGCTATTCGCGACTGGGGACCCGCCTCCGACGGCCATTTGGCCGCCTCCGGCACCCCTAGCGGAAGCGGCGGGCGAGCGGCCGGGATAGCCCGAGGAGCGCCACGACGCCGAGGACCGCGACCCACAGGACGGGGTCGTCGGCGCGGAACTCCTCGAGGCGGGTCCCGAGCAGGGCGACGAAGCCCGTGAGCGGGGCCGTCCCCAGCGCGGTCGTCCACGTGAAGCGACCGAGCGGGACGCGCGTGGCCCCGCAGGCGAAGGACGCGAGCGAGAACGGCACCACCGGGATGAGGCGGGCGGCGAGCAGGGCCCCGACGCCGCCCCGGGCGACGAGCGCCTCGGCGGCCTCGAGGCGCCGTGGCCCGGCGACCCGCAGCAGGAGCGGGCGGCCCGCCGTGCGGGCCAGCGCGTACGCGGCGAGCCCGGAGAGCGTCCACGCCGCGATCATGAGGGCGGTACCGCCCGCCCAGCCGAAGGCGAAGCCCGCCACCGCGTTGGGCAGCTCGGCGGGGAAGGGGATCAGCACGTGGACGAGGGTCAGGCCCACGAGGAGCAGGGCGGCGCGGGCGCCGAGGTCGTCGGTCTGCGCGCGCAGGGCCCGGGTGTCGCCGTGCAGCGCGGCGGAGACGGCGTCGCGCACCGGGGCGAGCGCGAGCAGGCCGCCGACGAGGACGAGAGCGAGCACCAGCGCGAGCACGGCCTCGCGGCGGCGGTGAGGCCTCACGCCGGAACGGGCGCGCGCCAGGCCCGCAGCGGGGCGAGATCCGGCGTGAGCCAGGAGGCGAGTCGGGTAGCCGGGGAGGGCAACGATCCAAGGAGAGCACATGGCTGGAGAGCTCCAGGGCAAGAAGGTCGCGATCCTCGCCGCCGACGGTGTGGAGCAGGTCGAGTACGAGAAGCCGCGCGAGGCGGTCGAGAGCGCCGGAGCTTCTGTCGAGCTGGTGTCGCTCGGGACGGGCGAGATCCAGGCGATGAACCACGACATCGAGCAGGGGGACAAGCTCGCGGTGGACAAGGCCGTGGCCGACGCCTCCCCTGATGACTACGAGGCGCTCATCCTCCCGGGCGGGTGCGTCAACCCGGACAACCTCCGCCAGGACCCCGATGCGATCGCCTTCGTGCAGGAGTTCTTCAAGAGCGGAAAGCCGGTGGGCGCGATCTGCCACGCTCCCTGGACGCTCGTGGAGGCCGACCTCGTCCGCGGGCGGACCCTGACGTCGTACCCGAGCATCCGCACCGACATCCGCAACGCGGGCGGGACGGTCGTCGACGAGGAGGTCGTGGTCGATCAGGGCCTCGTGACCAGCCGCAACCCCGACGACCTCCCCGCGTTCTGCGCGAAGATCGTCGAGGAGTTCGCCGAGGGCGCGCACGCCGTCGCCCACGCCGGGGCGACGGCATGAGGGCGCTCACCTATCACGGCAAGCGCGACGTCCGCGTCGACACCGTCCCCGATCCCACCATCCAGAAGCCCGACGACGCCATCGTCCGCATCACGACGACCGGGCTGTGCGGGTCCGATCTGCACCTCTACGAGATCCTCGGCCCGTTCCTCGGCGAGGGGGACATCCTCGGCCACGAGCCGATGGGGATCGTCGAGGAGGTGGGCCCCGAGGTCACCAACCTCAAGGCCGGGGACCGGGTGGTCATCCCCTTCAACGTCTCCTGCCAGCAGTGCTGGATGTGCGAGCAGGGCCTGAACTCCCAGTGCGAGACCTCCCAGGTCCGCGACCAGGGCATGGGTGCCTCGCTGTTCGGCTTCACGAAGCTCTACGGGCAGGTGCCGGGCGGGCAGGCCGAGTTCCTGCGCGTCCCCTTCGGCAACACGCTGCCGATCAAGGTCCCCGAGGGCCCGCCCGACGACCGCTTCGTCTACCTCTCCGACGTCCTGCCCACCTCCTGGCAGGCGGTCGAGTACGCGGACATTCCCGACGGGGGCTCCGTCGTGGTCATGGGCCTGGGGCCCATCGGCGACATGTCCTCGCGGATCGCCAAGCACAAGGGCTACCGCGTCATCGCCGTCGATCTCGTCGACGAGCGCCTCCAGCGCGCGCGGGCGAACGGCATCGAGGTGCTCGACCTGCGCGAGCACGCGAAGGACCTCGCCGCGGTCATCCGCGAGATGACCGACGGCCGCGGGCCCGACGCGGTCATCGAGTCGGTGGGGATGGAGGCCCACGGGGCGCCCGGGGCGAAGCTCGCCCAGCAGATCACCGGTCTCCTCCCCGACGCCGTCGCCGGGCCGTTCATGCAGAAGGTGGGGATCGACCGCCTGCACGCGCTGTACCTGTCCATCGACATCGTCCGGCGCGGCGGGACCATCTCGATCATCGGGGTCTACGGCGGCATGGCCGACCCGCTGCCGATGCTCACGCTGTTCGACAAGCAGATCCAGCTGCGCATGGGGCAGGCGAACGTCTGGCGCTGGGTGCCGGAGATCCTCCCGCTGCTGCAGGACGGCGACCCGCTGGGGACGGATTCCTTCGCGACCCACCGGGTCTCGCTGGAGGAGGCGCCCGCCGCCTACCAGATGTTCCAGAAGAAGCAGGACGGCGCGGTGAAGGTGGTCTTCCAGCCGTGAGCCTCCGTCCGCACATCGTCGAGGGGGTGCACCAGGTCACCGACTCCTTCACGCACTGGTTCATCCTCGAGGAGGACGGGCGCCTGACGATCGTCGACGCCGGAGTGCCGTCGTCCTGGGACTCGCTCCAAAGCGCGCTCGGGCAGCTCGGCCGGCGGGCGACGGACGTCGAGGCGCTCGTGCTGACGCATGCGCACTTCGACCATGTCGGGTTCGCGGAGCGGGCCCGGCGCGAGCTGGAGATCCCGGTCTACGTCCACGAGGACGACGCACCGCTCACGAAGCATCCCTGGCGCTACGACCACGAGCGCCCGCGGGCCTACTACCTGGCCACGCAACCCAAGGCGCTGCCGATCGTGGCGACGTTCCTGCGCCATCGCGCGTTCTGGCCCGCGCCGATCCAGGAGGTCACCCGCTACGGCGACGACGCCGGCGTGCTGCCCGTGCCCGGCCACCCGCGGGTCGTCCCGTGCCCCGGCCACACCCTCGGCCACTGCGCGCTGCATCTTCCCGACCGCGACGTCCTGCTGGCGGGCGACGCGTTCGTGACCCTCGATCCCTACACCGGGAAGACCGGGCCCCGGCTCGTGGCGCGGGGGGCGACGGTGGACTCCGAGCGCAACGCACGCACGCTCGACGCCCTGGTGGAGACCGGGGCCCGGACCGTCCTGACCGGCCACGGGGAGCCGTGGACCGGAGGGGTGGAGGCGGGGGTCGCGCAGGCCCGCGCCGCCGGCGCCGCCTGAGCCGGAGGCCGCCCGTGGCGCTACACCCGCACTCCCCGCATACCGACGGCGACGACGTCGAGATCCGGCCGCAGTTCGCGCGCGCGGGGGAGACGAGCGCCCTGCCGCGTGACCGGATCCCCGACGGCGAGCTGGCGCCCGACACCGCCTACCAGGTCGTGCACGACGAGCTCATGCTCGACGGCAACGCCCGGCTGAACCTCGCCACGTTCGTGACCACCTGGATGGAGCCCCAGGCCCGTGCCCTCATGGACGAGTGCCTGGACAAGAACATGATCGACAAGGACGAGTACCCGCAGACCGCGGAGCTCGAGGCGCGCTGCGTGAACATGCTCGCCGCCCTGTGGAACGCGGAGGGCAGCGGCGAGGCGACCGGGTGCTCGACCACGGGATCGAGCGAGGCGTGCATGCTCGGGGGGATGGCGCTGAAGTGGCGCTGGCGCGAGCGCCGCCGCGCCGCCGGTCTGCCCAGCGACCGCCCGAACCTCGTGATGGGCGCCAACGTCCAGGTCTGCTGGGAGAAGTTCTGCCGCTACTGGGACGTGGAGCCGCGCTGCGTGCCGGTGAGCGCCGACGCGCCGCGCCTCACCGCGGAGGGCGCGGCGGCGCACTGCGACGAGAACACGATCGGCGTGGTGGCGATCCTCGGGTCGACGTTCGACGGCTCCTATGAACCGGTGGCGGAGATCGCCGCGGCGCTCGATCGCCTGCAGGCCGAATCGGGGCACGACGTCCCCCTCCACGTGGACGCTGCCTCCGGGGGCTTCATCGCGCCGTTTCTCGATGGCGACCTCGAGTGGGACTTCCGGCTGCCGCGCGTCCAGTCCATCAACGCGTCCGGGCACAAGTACGGCCTGGTCTACCCGGGCGTGGGGTGGGTCGTGTGGCGCGACCACGCCGCGCTGCCGCAGGACCTCGTGTTCACGGTCGACTACCTGGGCGGGCAGATGCCGACCTTCGCACTGAACTTCTCCCGGCCCGGGGCGCAGGTCGTCGCCCAGTACTACACGCTGATCCGCCTCGGGCGGGAGGGCTACGCCCGGGTGCAGCAGGCCTCCCGCGACACGGCGCGCTGGCTCTCGGGGGAGATCGCCGCGCTGGGGCCCTACGCCCTGCTCTCCGAGGGCGGGGAGCTGCCGGTCTTCGCGTTCCGGCTCACGGACGGTGGCGGGGACTACAGCGTCTATGACGTCTCGGAGCTCCTGCGCGCGCGCGGATGGATCGTCCCCGCCTACCGGATGCCGCCGGCGATCGAGGACATGGCCGTCCTGCGCGTCTGCGTGCGCAACGGGTTCTCGCGGGACCTGGCGGGAATGCTGCTCACGGATCTCCGGCACGCCACCGAGCGGCTGCAGCGCCACGGTCCGCTCGCCCCGCCGGACGAGGAGCGGCGCGCGTCGTTCCATCACTGAGCTGCGGAGCCGCCCCAGTCCACCAGCGCGGCTCCCCAGGTCAGGCCGGCTCCGAAGGCCACCAGCAGCACGCGGTTTCCCGGCGCCAGACGTCCCGTCGCCGCCGCCTCGGTCAGCGCGATGGGCAAGGAGGCGGCGGAGGTGTTCCCGGTCTGCGCGATCGCGTCGAGCATCCGCTCGGGAGGCAGGCCCAGCCGCTCCCGGATGCCGGCGATGATGCGGGCGTTAGCCTGATGGGGCACGACGAGGTCGACCTCGTCGAGGGTGATCTGAGCGCGCCGGCAGGCTTCGCGGGCCGCCTCGGTCATCTCGTCCACGGCGCGGCGGAACGTCGCGTGCCCGTCCATGCGCAGGGCTCCACCGAGCGGACAGACGATGTGCTCGGCGGCGTCCCCGTCACTCCCCAGCACGACGGGGCCGACGCCGCCGTCGCCCGCGCCGAGTACGACCGCACCGGCGCCGTCGCCGAACAGCGGCGCGGTTCCCCGGTCGTTCTCGTCGACGACCCGGGACATGATCTCGACGCCCACGACGAGGGCGCACGATGCCCGCCCCGTCTCGAGGAGCGCCGCGGCCGTCCCCAGGGCGGAGAGCCAACCGCTGCAGGCCGCCCCCACGTCGAAGGCGCCGGCGTCGCTGGCGCCCAGGGCGGCGGCCACGAGCGGCGCCACCTGCGGCGTGGCGAAGTCCGGCGTCATGGTGGCCACGATGACCAGGTCGAGCTGCGCCGCCGTCGCGCCGGCGTCGCCGAGCGCGGCCCGCCCCGCCTCAGCGGCCAGGGAGACGCAACTGTCCTCCGGCCCCGCCCGGCGTCGGGCCTCGATCCCCGTGCGACGCTGGATCCACGCGGCGTCCACTCCGATCCTGGCCGCCACCTCCTCGCTGGGAACCCTCCGCTGCGGCAGGGCGCTCCCGAGGCCGAGGACCGCGGCAAGCCCCGTGGGTCTCGGAGCGCGAGGCCCGACGGCGAGTTCGGCGGACGCTGCGGTCACGCGGGGTACGAGGCGGGAGGGGCCGTCAGGGCGGAGACCTGCATGCGCTGGGAGCGGTGCACGGTTTGAGTATCACCGCGATCCGAGGCGCGTCGTTGCGGGACTTCGCGCAGGTCCCAGGCTGGTGTCTTGTGCAATATTGATAAGACAGACCGGACACGGGTGCCGGCGGCCCCGCCCGATCGGCGATGTCGACCTACGGGAAGCCGATGTCGATCGGGTTGTAGCGGTAGAGGATCTCCGAGAACGGGATGACGTTGGGGGTAGCCACCTCCCAGGTCACCGTGTAGCCGCTTCCCTGGGACTGCGCGCGCTTGACGACCGGCCGCATGATGGCGTTGGCGGCCTCGCGCAGCTTGCGCTCCGCGTCCTGTGCGAAGACAGGATTGGCGACGACGCGATCCTGGCGAACTACGAACAGCACGTCGATGGTCGGCCCGTCGCCGTAGCTGACCATCACCGCCTCCCGGCAGTCGAGCAACGCGCCTGCCGGGGTTCCGGGCTGAGCGCGGCGCTTCGCGAGCTCTTCGCGTAGGCGACGCAGCTCGATGGTCTCCAGCTCATCGGGGAACGCGTGGCGAGCAAAGCGCCGCGCCAGCCAAGCGGAGAGACGAAGTCGCGTCGGGCGGTCCAGGCCCGCGTCCATCGGTGCGACGGTCTCGGCGACCAATGCAGTCTTCTCGACCGTCTGGACAATGCGCACGTCGAGCACGGGATGGGTCACGTCGCCCAGCCCGTGCGGGTAGGTGAAGCGACGTGTTGAGGCGGTGCCCTCACGTCCGTGTCTCCACTCCTCTGGTCTTCCCCCGTTTCGGTGGACAGGGGTTGATTAGGCGTTGATGGTCTCGGCTGTTGCCGTGTTGTTCATTGTCTCACTCGCCACGAGCCGCGAAGCGGCGAGCCTCGCTCCAGGGTCGCTGCG